>OBLT010000012.1_pt1 | contig 140403 bp, 143 predicted proteins | sample 1518721 | NCBI WGS metagenome assembly OBLT01 (sample SAMEA3539307, study PRJEB22396) | soil metagenome | biome: tundra; feature: field; material: soil | place: USA | collected 2010-05 | depth 0.15 m | reverse complement strand
GGTAACGCAGCGATTGGGTGTAGGAATGAATGGCGGCTTTGGTCGCGCAGTAAGTGGGCGTCATCGTTAATGGGACAAAGGCCAAACCGGAGGAAACGTTCATGATCGTGGCCCGCGGTTGTTTCCGGAGCAACGGCAACAACGCAGCGGTGAGACGGATGGGACCGAGCAGATTGGTCGTGATGGTCTTCTCGGCCGTGGACAAATCGTTCGGTTTCTCGAGCAAATTTTCCGGCTGCATGATGCCAGCCATGTTGATGAGCACATTGAGCGACGGGTAGTCCTTGGTCAGCTGCGTCGCGAACGACTGGATGCTTTTCGGATCGGATATGTCGAGCGCAAGAGATTTCATCCCGGGATTTGCCGTCGTGGTTTCGTCGAGCGTCTTTTGTCCGCGGCCGGCGATGATGACTTGATTGCCGAGGCGATGGAATGCTTCCGCTAAGGCGCGTCCGATGCCCGAGCCACCGCCGGTGATTAAGATAGTATTGTCCGTGGTCTTCATGATGATTGTCTCAAATGGTAGACGGCCACCGCGTGCAGCCGCAAGGTACGATCAAGCAGAGATCAGAGCTTGATTCTGCGGCTGAGACAGCCGCCTCTACACCACTTCGTGGAAAGCTACGGCGCGACAAGAGACTACGGCGCGGCAGGGGGTCCGTACTTCTGTTTCAGGTGATCGATGTAAACGCTGTAGGCTTCGGCCAACGGGGCGCTTTCGATAAAGAGAATATTTTCGGCATTGAATTGCGCGCTACGCGAGAAGTTATAGGAGCCGGTGATCACGGTGTCGTCGATGACGAGGACTTTGTTGTGCATGAAATCGTGGCGCCCGGTCGGGGTGTAGGGCGTTGAGTTTTTTCCGACCAGGCCGGCGCGCGCGATGATGTCTTTAAGCGCGCCGATCTTCCACCGATTTGACGGCACTTCCTGCCACTGCACGTAAACCTCGGCCATTTGCGTGCGATCGTAAATTCCATCGACGGCGACGCGGCCGCCACGCAACAAATTGCCAAGCTCGGAGATGAGAGTGCCGGAGTTGATTAATAAACTGCAGATGCGGACGCGACGCTGCGCCGCGCGCACGCGCCGCGCGATTTCGGAATCGATCTCCAATCCGCAACCCGGAGAGAACATGACGCGCGCCTCGGCCGATTGACCTGAGAAGGTGAGCGGCACGGGCACGGTGTGAATCTCGCCGGTGTTATCGAAGTTTTCTTTTTCCCAGATCTGTTCGAAATCGTCCGCGTAATAATTGGCCAACGCGGAAGAATCGATCTCAAGAATATTGTTCTCCATTAAGGTAAAGGCGTCGTCCGTCATGTTGGTCGAGCCAGTCCAGAGCGATTGGCGATCTCGCAGGATAAATTTGCTGTGCATCAATTTCATGCCGGCGATGCGACGCCAGGGATAGCCTAACGATTGGACAAATGCGCTGGTGCCTGCGGGAGCCGGGTCCTGACCGGAGGCAACGTTTGGCCGAACCGGTTTGTCTCCATCGTAGCAAAAACGAATTTGCACGCCGGCCTCTGCTCGTTCGCGCAAAGCCGACGCTAACTGGGTTCGGAGCGGATCACTGAACCGCATATCGTAAATAGCAAGATCGAGAGTTTGTTTTGCGGCGTGGATGAACGTAGTCAGCCGCGCCATGACGGCATCGGCGGATTGTTCGCCTTGAGCGAGAAAGAAAACCGAAAGATTATCCACGCCGGGACCGCATCGCCTGATCGACGGCACAACGCAAGTTTCTGTTCTACTCGAAACCCGCCCGGGTTTTGTGTTGAGGCGCTGAGTGGTGGAGGCGCTGAGTGGTTGAGGCGTTGAGAAGTCGGTTGGCCTAGTAAACGTCGCGTCGGTAGCGCTTCTGCGTTCTGAGATTTGCGATGTATTCCGCCGCGGCTTCCTTGCTCATCGCGCCGTGTTCCTCGGTGATTGCGCAGAGGGCCGCGTCCACATCCGGCGCCATTCGCTCGGCATCACCGCAGAGGTAGAGATACGCGCCCGCTTCGAGCCACGACCAAATCTCCCGACCCGCTTCGCGCATTCGATGCTGGACATAGATTTTGTGGGCCTGGTCGCGCGAGAAAGCCGTATCCAATCGCGTAAGCAAGCCAGAAGAAATGTATGCCTCCAATTCCTGCTGATAATAGAAATTCGCGGCTTTACGTTGGTCACCAAAGAAGAGCCAGTTCCGGCCGGTCGCGCCCGTGGCCTGTCGCTCTTGCAGGTAGGCGCGGTAAGGCGCGAGGCCGGTGCCAACTCCAATCATAATGATGGAAGCACTCGGATCGTCCGGGAGACGAAAATGCTTCGCCGTATGCACGAAGACCGGGACCCGCGTGGCTTCTTCCACGCGCTCGGCCAGGAAACTGGTGCAAACTCCTTTGCGCACTCGCCCGTTACTCGAGAATTGAACATTCGTGACCAGCAGATGAGCGGCCTCCGGATAACGCTTCAGACTGGAGGCGATGGAATAAAGCCGCGGCTGGAGTTTCGATAGAGCGCCGACGAACTCCGACGGCGAAAATTTGTTTCGCAGATCGGGATACTCGATCAGAAAATCCACCACGTGGCGTCCCCAAAGATAAGAATCCAATTTCGCGCGCTGGTTTGGATCGCAGTACTCAAGGAGGAACCGCGCACTCGCGATTCGTTCCGCGACCCCCTGGACGAATTGCCTCGACGGCGTGGTAATGGTGCGGTCGCGCAGCAACGCCATGCGCAATGAAATGCTCTCGGGGGATGTTCCGGTGACGGCTTCTTCGCCGGTGAATCCGAGCAGAGTGAGAATCTCTTCCACCAACTCGGGCGCATTAGCCGGGAACACGCCTAACGAATCTCCAACCACAAATACCAGGCCGGACTTTTCGAGAGAGAATTCGTAGTGGAACGTTTCCTTTTCAGATCCGGGCCCGGCCAGACTTCGTCTGGTCAGCAATCTTGCAGGAAACGGATTCTTCCTGGAGAAAACGCTGGTGTGCGGTGCTGGCGGTGCCGTTTCAGTAAACATGGGTCCAAGGGCGCACCTGAACGGCTACCCGATTCTCAGTGCCAAGCATCATAGCAAAATTGTGACCGAACTTCCAGTTTTTTGCCGGGGTCTTTTCCGAAAAATCCAGCGAGCGGCGGCAAGCAGCGGCGAAGTCGCCGGTCGTCGAGCAATAACTGCACAGCAAAACGCAACGAGTGTTTAGCTAGGACATGAGTGGCCAATTACGTTGCGAACCAGATGCAACAACCGCTCAAGAAGACCGCAACGCGCACAGGCGCCTCCAAGACTAAAACTAAAAAGCCAGCCGTCCCTTCAACGGACGGGCAGGATGCGCCTGGGACTTTCGAACCTGATTTCCGGCACGAGCGGCGACGAGTTGTGAAAAACGGCGACAGTAAAACCAACTATAAAACCGTCGATGCCAATGAGGCGGTCGCTCGCGTGGCCTATGCGCTGAACGAAGTCATTGCCGTTTATCCGATCACGCCGGCATCGCCCATGGGCGAATGGGCGGATGCCTGGGCCACCAGCGGTGTGAAGAATCTGTGGGGCACAGTGCCCGCCGTGTTCGAGATGCAGAGCGAAGGCGGCGCCGCCGGAGCCATCCATGGCGCGCTGCAAACCGGCGCGCTGAGCACGACGTTCACCTCTTCCCAGGGGCTGCTCTTGATGATCCCGAACATGTACAAGATCGCCGGTGAACTCACGCCGGCGGTCTTTCATGTCGCGGCCCGATCGCTTGCGGCACAGGCGCTTTCCATTTTCGGCGATCACAGCGATGTCATGGCGGCGCGTGCCACCGGCTGGGCCATGCTCTGCTCGGCTTCGGTGCAGGAAGCGCAGGACCTCGCCTTGATCGCACACGCGGCCACGCTCGAAACGCGTATTCCGTTTTTGCATTTCTTCGATGGGTTCCGCACTTCGCACGAAATCTCGAAGATCGATGTGCTGGCGGACGAGGTGTTGCGCGAAATGATCGACGAGACGCGCGTGCTCGATCATCGCGCGCGTGCTCTTTCGCCCGATCATCCAGTGATCCGCGGCACCGCGCAAAATCCCGACGTCTATTTTCAAGCGCGCGAGACGGTGAATCCAATTTACGCCGTTTGTCCCGACATCGTGCAGAAGACGATGGATGATTTTGCGGAACTCACCGGCCGTCGTTACAACCTGTTCGAGTATCACGGTGCGCCGGATGCCGAGCGCGTCATCGTGCTGATGGGTTCGGGCTGTGAAGCGGCGCACGAGACGGTCGATTTTTTCCAGGCGAAGGAAAAGATAGGTCTGCTTAAGGTGCGACTTTATCGGCCGTTCGACGCGCGGCGGTTTGTCGAAGCACTTCCCAAAACGGTCCGGGCGATTGCCGTGCTCGATCGCACGAAAGAACCGGGGGCCGGAGGCGAACCGCTCTACTTGGATTGTGTGAACGCGCTTTACGAACAGGGCCGCGATAACGTGCGCGTGGTCGGCGGCCGCTATGGGTTGTCTTCGAAAGAATTCACGCCCGCGATGGTCAAAGCTGTCTTCGAGAATCTCGCGCAGCGTTCGCCGAAAAATCATTTCACCATTGGCATCGATGATGATCTCTCGCAGACGAGTCTCGACTTCGATCCGAACTTCTCGATCGAACCCGATGATGTGGTGCGGGCGCAGTTCTTCGGGCTGGGCGCGGATGGCACGGTGGGCGCAAACAAGGAGTCGATCAAGATCATCGGCGAGAACACCGACTATTTCGCCCAGGGATATTTCGTTTACGACTCGAAAAAAGCGGGCGCCATGACGATCTCGCATCTGCGATTCGGGCCCCGTCCGATTCGATCAACCTATCTCGTCACGAGCGCGAATTTCATCGGCTGCCATCAGCCGTTCCTGCTCGAGACCAACGACGTGTTTAGGGATCTCGCCCGCGGCGGAACCGTTTTGCTGAATTCGCCGTTCGGACCGGACCGGGTCTGGGAGCACCTGCCGGAAAATGCACAGCGCCGGATTATTGAGCAACGCGCGCGCATTTTTTCGATCGACGCAAACAAGGTGGCGCGCGATTCCGGGATGGGGGGCCGGATCAATACGGTCATGCAGACCTGCTTCTTTGCGATATCCGGTGTCTTACCGCCGGAGGAAGCGATCGCTGCGATCAAGAATTCGATCCGCAAAACCTATGGCAAGAAAGGCGAAGAGATCGTCGAGAAGAACGTTCGCGCGGTGGATGAAACGATCGCGCATTTGTATGAAGTGGAAGTTCCGGGCGAAATCACGGCTCGGGCATCCAAGCATAACGGACAGCTTGATCGTGCGCCCGTGTTCGTGCGCAATGTGCTGAGCGAGATCATGGCCGGACGCGGCGACCGCGTGCCGGTGAGCGCGTTGCCTAACGACGGCACTTTTCCCACCGGCACAACGCAATGGGAAAAGCGCAACTTGGCCGCGGAAGTGCCGGTGTGGGACGCGGAAGTCTGCATTCAATGCGGCAAATGTGTAATGGTCTGCCCGCACGCCGTCATTCGCAGCAAAGTTTACGAGGCTGCTGTCCTCGAGGGCGCTCCCACGTCGTTCAAATCGCGTGAGGCGCGACTGCCGGAATGGAAAGGACTGAACTATACGCTGCAAATAGCGGTGGAAGATTGCACGGGCTGCGGGATCTGCGTGGATGTTTGTCCGGCTAGGAATAAATCCGAGGCGCGCTTGAAAGCGATCAACATGCATGCGCAAGCGCCGCTCCGCGAAACCGAGCGCGAGAACTGGAATTTTTTCCTGTCCATCCCGGAGATGGACCGGCGGCAGGTGCCGCTCGGCAGTGTGCGCGAAATGCAAACGCAACAGCCGCTCTTCGAGTTCTCGGGCGCATGCGCCGGTTGCGGTGAGACGCCTTACATCAAATTGCTCACCCAGCTCTTCGGAGACCGCCTGATCATCGCGAACGCCACCGGCTGCTCGTCCATTTACGGCGGAAATCTGCCGACCACGCCTTACACGAAAAATCTCGATGGCCGCGGGCCGGCCTGGGCGAATTCGCTCTTTGAAGATAATGCCGAATTCGGACTCGGGTTTCGCGTTTCCATCGACAAACAGCAAGAGTTCGCCGGCGAACTGGTGCAGCACCTCTCCCCGCAGATCGGCCGAAGGCTCGCGACGGAAATCTTGAATGCGCGGCAGCGCGACGAAGCGGACATCTTCGATCAGCGGACACGCGTGGCTGAGTTGAAACGCAAACTTGAAGCGCTGGGCGGGGCCGATGCGCGCCGGCTACTCGCGCTCGCCGATACGCTCGTGCGCAAGAGTGTCTGGATCGTCGGTGGCGATGGCTGGGGCTACGACATTGGTTACGGCGGACTCGATCACGTGCTGGCGAGCGGACGCAACGTGAAGGTGCTGTTGCTGGACACGGAGGTTTATTCGAACACAGGCGGTCAATGTTCGAAATCGACGCCGCGCGGCGCGATCGCGAAATTCGCGTCCGGCGGCAAACGCGGCCCGAAGAAAGACCTCGGCTTAATGGCGATGAGTTACGGCACCATTTACGTCGCGTCGGTGGCGATGGGAGCAAAAGACGAGCACACCTTGAAAGCCTTCCTCGAAGCTGAAGCGTACGATGGACCCGCGATCATCATCGCTTACAGCCATTGCATTGCGCACGGCATCAACATGACTACGGCGATGCAAAACCAAAAGGCGGCGGTGAACTCGGCGCAATGGCTTCTCTATCGCTACAACCCGGATCGTGCGGCATTCGGAGAAAATCCGCTGCAACTCGATTCGGCCGCGCCGCGGATAAAGGTGACGGATTATTTCAAACTCGAGAACCGCTTCAAGATGCTGGACAAGATCGATCCCGACGCCGCGAAAGAGTTGCTGGCCCTGGCGCAGGAGGACGTGAGCGCCCGCCGGGGATTATATGAGTATCTCGCCGCCAGGAAATTTAACCCGCCAACATCAACCCGATGAACCTAACAACCAGTTACCTCGGTTTTAAACTGCGGACACCGCTCGTGCCCTCAGCATCGCCGCTTTCGGAAAATCTCGACAACATCAAACGAATGGAAGACGCGGGCGCTTCGGCCATCGTGTTTCATTCGCTTTTCGAGGAGCAGCTCCGGCACGACCGCCATGAACTGCAGTATTATCTCGATCAGGGGACCGAAAGTTATCCGGAGGCGTTGAGCTATTTTCCGGAGCCTTCCGAGTTCAAGGTTGGTCCCGAGGCGTATGTCGAGCACATCGCGAAAGCGAAAGCGGCCGTCGGGATCCCGATTATCGCCAGTCTGAACGGGTCGACCTTCGGAGGTTGGCAGACCTACGCGCGTCAAATCGAACAAGCGGGGGCGGACGCCGTGGAGCTGAACATTTACTCTTTGCCTACCGATCCGGATCGCTCGGCGGAGGACATCGAAGATAGCTACCTCACCATCCTGGCCTCGGTGAAAGGTCAGTTAAAAATCCCAGTCGCGGTGAAGCTCAGTCCGTTTTTCACCAACTTCGCGCGCTTCGCCCGCCGGCTTGACCGTTATGGCGCCAACGCGCTCGTGCTCTTCAATCGATTTTACCAGCCCGATATCGAATTGGAGACTTTGGAGATTACGCCCAACGTGCTTCTGAGCACGCCCATGGCCATGCGGTTGCCCATGCGCTGGATCGCAATTCTGCACGGCCGCATCAGCGCAAACCTGGCGGCGACGAGCGGGATTCATCGTGCGACCGATGCGCTCAAGCTGCTCATGGCCGGCGCCGACGTGACCATGCTTTGTTCGGTGTTGCTGCGGCGCGGCATCGAGCACATCCGCGTGATGGAGCGTGAGATGCGGGAATGGATGGAGGAACATGAATACGAATCGGTCGAGCAACTTAAAGGCAGCATGAGCCAGAAGAATTGTCCCGATCCGAGTGCATTCGAACGCGCGCAGTACATGCGGGCGCTCTCGACCTATCCGGCAGCCGACATTTGAGTCGGAGGACCGGCGCGTTGGAGATTTCGCGACATTGGTGCGGACCGTTACTGCACCGCAGCAATGATCCTGGCTACCAAGGTCCCCGGCATCACCCCGAGAAAGAGGACCATGGCCGCGAGGACGGTCAGCGAGATTTTTTGCAAGAAATCGTCGGAGGTTGAGGGGTTGAGGGGTTGAGGGGTTGAGGAAGAGAAGGAAGCTTCGTCAACAAGCATCACTTTCAGCACCATTAGGTAATAATAGAGCGAGATGAGGCTGCCGAAGAGCGCGACTGCGACGAGCCAGAGCAGACCGTTGTTGTCAGCGGCGCGCAGTGCGGCGCTGAACAGGTAGAACTTTCCAAAAAATCCAGCGAGCGGCGGCAAACCGGCCAGCGATAGCATGAAGATCGACATGCACCCGGCCAGCAACGGCGAACGCGACGACAATCCGGAAAAATTCCTTAAGTCGTCGCCGCCGGTTTCGCGTCGCACCAGCGCGACGACGCCAAATGCGCCGACGAGGGTGAAGGCGTAGACGGTGGTGTAGAACAGCGTCGCGCTGAATCCTTCGCGTCCGCCGGCGACGAGTCCAAGCAAGGTGTAGCCGGCGTGGGCGATCGCGGAGTAGGCGAGCAGCCGGCGGACGTTGGATTGCGCAAGCGCGACGAGATTACCAATTAAGATCGACAATGCGGCCAGCACGGCGAGCACCGGAGCCCAACCGGCGGCCATGGCATGCCAGGCTGCGCTCCCGTGCGCCGGACCGAACCCAACGAGCACGATTTTTCCCAGCACAACGAACGACGCCACTTTCGAGCCCGATGCGATGAAGGCCGCGCTCGGGATCGGCGCGCCCTGGTACGTGTCCGGCGCCCAAAGATGAAACGGCGCGGCCGCGATTTTGAAAGCGAATCCGATGAGCGTCATGACGATGCCGACAAAGAGCAGCGGTTGGACCGGTGTAGTCATCAATTTTTGGCCGATCGCCGCGAGCGCGGTTGTCCCAGTCATGCCGTAGATGAAGCTGATGCCAAAAAGCGTGAACGCGCTGGCGGTGCTGCCGAACAAGAAATACTTCAACCCCGCTTCCGCGGAACGCACATCGGTTTTGTCGAATGCGGCCATGACATAAAGCGAGAGGCCGGTCAGTTCGAGGCCGATAAAAATCATGAGCAACTCTTCGCTGCCGACGAGCAACATCAGTCCGATGGTCGCGAGCAGAACCAGCGCGAGATATTCGCCACGGTTGCGTGAAGAAAGGTCGGCCCGCGCGAGGATGACGGTGAAAAAGGCGAGCACAAGGCAGATGATCTTGAACAGAGACGTCAGCGGTGTGATGACGAGCATCCCGTGAAATAACGTTGCTTGTTGCGGCAACATGAGGACTGCGGCCACGGCGAACAGGAGTCCGGCAGCCGCTACTCCGGAACAAAGTCCGGCCGTTCGTTCGTTCGCGAGTCCGAGGGCGAGAACGACCAGCGCCGTGACAACAACGACGGTTTCAGGCGACGCAAGCTTGAGAAGTTCGATATACATCCGGCGCTTTCACCAATGAAGAGGTAACCCTCGCAAAAGGCGAGACTGGAATTAGCGGCGGTTCCCCCGTTTTAGCCTGAATTGCCCTATGTCCGGGTTTCGACCTCAAAACAGGCCTTAACTCGAGGTTTCCCCTCTAGCTACCCAGGCAAAGGCGTGGCACGGGCAGTGCTTCTAGTAATTATAGTAAGTATCACTTCTATAAGACACTCAATATGAAAAAAGCTCTTCTTCTCCTAATCGCCTTCCTAGGCCTTTCTAACGCAAATTGCTTCGCCGATGCCTTGCTTCTGACCGTAAGCCACACCCCTTACGATCGGCAAATGACCCCAATCCACGATGTGTTGACCTCGACCAGTGCCCGGGCCAATGACGTTTCACTCGGTCTCGTCAACGGATGGATGGGTGATCTTCGGAATATCCCCTATGGCTTTCAACCAACGTGGAAGACACCTTCCGAAGTAGAATCCCGCCAACCGGCTGATTGCAAGGGCAAAGCGGTTACGCTCTATAAGAGAATGAAAGCTCATGGCGCGACCAATGTTCGCCTCGTGATCGGAAGACGCGCCCCGACCAGCCGGCAGACACACGCCTGGCTCGAGTGGCAGACGGATTCAGGCAGTTACGTTTTGGACCCAACTTTCAATTATACCGCGACTCGCGTTGAAAAGATCGGCCGAAGTTCTTACGTCCCCCTCTACGCCTTTGCGGGTAGCAAAAAATTCCGTGCTAGCACGACCTTAGTCGCTCAAAACTAAAAGACGCAGTCGTTCTAAATCTCGAACAGAGGCCGGCTTTTGAAGCCGGCCTTATTGTTTAAGCGGTCAGAGACGGGCGATTCGATTGCAAGGCTGATGGCGGCATGTAATTCTCTCGCGCTTTGCTGACTGATCTCAAATTGGTTCTGGCCCTAGGCGCTCTCATTCTGGCGTCGTGCGCAACGGTTGGCGAGAGGGAGGAGAACAAATTGGTCGGTCGATGGCGATCGACCGATCGGCAACACACCGCTGAGTATGCCTTTTTCGAAAATGGCACTTTCAACGGTTCAGTCACCGGCGGAGGCGCGCTGGTCTCGAAATTTACCGGCAAATGGTTGGTGCGCGATGGCGCGATTCTTTACGAGTATACCGCTGACGAGATGAGGCGAATACCGGTGGGCACCAAGGACAGGGACAAGCTTCTCCGTATCGGTCGCGACCAATATATTATTGAGGCCGCCGACGGTACCGTCCGCAAATATATACGGGTGAAACGCGATTAAGAATCACGCGGCGACACGGTCATTGTTTCAAAAACCGCATCGCTTCAACCGCCGGCATGATGCGATCGAGCAGCAGCCTGGGATAAAGTCCGATCGCGAGAGTGGCGAACATGAGCAGTCCGGCCCCCCATTTTTCCGCGATCGTGATCGGGGGCAACGCGTTCGCAGATGCGTTGGACGACACGGAGGTCGCCCCTCCATTGGTTGAAACGGCAGTGTCGAAGAAAGATTTCTTGAGCGCGCGCAGGGTGAACGCAGCGACGAGGACCATGCCGGCACCGGTAATCCACACTGCCATCGGATAACTTTTCCAGGTGCCGATGAGGATGGTGATTTCGGCGGCGAACCCGCTGAACCCGGGAATGCCCATGGATGCGGCCGAGGCGATGACGAACGCGAACGCGGCAAATGGCAGCGCGCGACTCAGTCCCATGGTCGATAGCGTGTCGAGGTCGCGTGTGTGAGTGCGGCGATAGATCGTGCCGGCAATGGCGAAGAGGAGCGCTCCGATGACGCCGTGCGAAAACATTTGCAGCACCGCTCCCGAAACACCGAGCGCGTTGGCCGTGGCCAGGCCGAGCAGCACGAAACCCATGTGGCTCACGCTCGAATAACCGATGACGAATTTCAGGTCGCGCTGGCGCAACGCCACCGCCGCGGCATACAGGATTCCGATGACAGCGAAAACGGCGATGTAACCGCTCCACATGTGGAAACCTTGCGGAAAAATATTCATCGCGACGCGGAGCGCGCCGTAGGCGCCGAGTTTCATGACGATGCCGGCGAGGAGCATCGAGCCTGCGGTCGGCGCAGCAACGTGACCGGTCGGCGCCCAAGTGTGCAATGGCCAGATGCCGGCGAGCACGGCGAATCCGAGGAACAACACCGGGAAGGCCCACGATTGAAGCTGCGTACTAAATTGGAATTGCGCGAGATCGTAAAGATTAAGTGAGCCGGTGGCCGCGTAAGCAGCGATGATCCCGATGAAAACAAGCGCGCCGCCGAAGAAGGAATAAAGCGTTAGCTTCATCGCGCCGTATTCCTTGTTGGTCGATCCCCAGATCGCGATCAGGAAATATTTCGGCACGATGACCAGTTCGTAGAAAACGAAGAGGAGAAAGAGATCGGCGCTGAAAAAAACGCCATACGAGCCGCCGACTACGAGCAACAGCCAGAAGAAGAATTCGTTCTGCCGATGTTCGACGTCCCACGAGAAAAGCACTGCGCTGACCGCGGTCAGGCCGGTGACGAGCGCGAGGGTCAAGCTGATGCCGTCGACCGCGAGATGATATTCCATCCCGAGCATCGGCACCCAGGGGATGCGCACGATCGTTTTGAATGTGGCAAGATCGACAATCGGCATTCGAGATAAGGCGAGCAGACTAATCGCGAATCCGGCAACGGTGGTGGCGAGGGCAATCCAGCGCGCTGAAGTGCGCGGCAGAAAAAGCAGGAGAATCGCGCCCGCAAACGTGATGTAAATGGTCCAGGCGATCATCGTTTTTTGCGCGCCCGATAGCGCGGCGTCCTTTCTCGAACATGAAATCCGATCTCGCGCCGAGGTTTGCTCGACGGAGCCATTAGTTGGCGAATTGCTTCGAGGATTGCATCGATCTTTTCGTCGTATTTGCCGACGTGTTTTTCGAGTTCAGTAAATTTCCGCGCCAGCTCTCGATTGGTTTCGAGCGTTTCGCGTAGTTTCACAAAGGCGCGCATGATCGCGATGTTCACTTTCACCGCGCGCTTGCTGTTTAGCACGCTGGATAACATCGCCACGCCTTGTTCGGTAAAGGCGTATGGCAAATGTCGCCTTCCTCCTCTGCCTTTTGATCTTCCAAATTGGAATATCAAGTGCGATCCAGTCTTCTCGTTTGAAATCACAAATTGTGATTTCAAAGTCTTAAACTCCTCAGCCGTAAGCTGAAACACAAAATCCTTCGGGAAACGGTTCGTGTTTCGTTTCACCGCCTGCGTTAGAGCGCCCAGAGTTACGCCATAGAGCAACGCCAAGTCCTGGCCCAACATTACCTTCTGCCCGCGTAGTAAATAAATTGACTGCGCGATTCGGTCGATTGGAATGATTTCTTTGCTCATCCCAGTAGTTCAGGCAAACAATCGCGCCATCTGAATGACGGTGGAGTTGAAGATGTTGAACATAAATTGCGGCGCGATGCCGATGGCGAACATGATGAGGGTCACGGGAACGACGACCCATTTTTCGTTTCGACCGAGATCGGGAAAAGCGTTACAGCTCCCCCCGAGCGGACCGCTGAAGAGCGCTTGCATCATGCGCATGAAGACGATGGCCGTAACCAGAAGACCAATCACCGCCACGGCCGTGAACGAAGCTGCGACCGCGAATGAGCCTTTGAAGATGAGAAATTCGCCGATGAATCCGTTTAGTCCGGGCAAGCCGAGCGATGAAAACATGGCCACGCTCATCCAGCCGCAGAGCAACGGGGTTCGTTGCATCAATCCGCCAAAATCGTCGATGCCGCGCAGCCCGCGGCGTTGCTCGAGCAATCCGACGTAGTAGAACAACGCGGCCGCGGTGATGCCGTGGTTGAAAATTTGCATGAACACGCCGCTCAACGCCGCGTGCATGTCGATCAAGGATGTAGATCTTGCCGTCACCGCGAAGAGACCGAGCATGCAGTAGCCGAGATGGTTGATCGAAAGATACGCGACCATGCGTTTCAGATCGGATTGCGCCCATGCGGCCAGCGACGCGAAAACGATCGAGCAGACCGCCAGCCCGAGTAGCCACGGAGCGAGAACTTGGATTTCGTGCGGGAAAAGCGGAAGGAGCAGGCGCACGAAACCGTAAACGCCCATCTTTGAGAGGACACCGGTCAAGACCATCGCCACGCCGGTCGGTGCGGTTTCGTAAGCGTCGGGCAACCAAGTGTGAAACGGAAAGAGCGGCACTTTGACCGCGAGTCCAAGAAAGATTCCGGCAAAGGCAAACCACGCCATGTTGCCGGTGAGCAATCCGTGTTTTCCGAGATCGGCCAGCGTGGCGAAATCGAACGTTCCTTTCGCGAAGTAAATCCCGAGAAACGAAAGCAACATCGCGACACTGCCAAGAAAGGTGTAAACGAAAAATTTTGTCGCGGCGCGGTCCCGATTTTCGCCGCCCCAGATTTTGATGAGCAGGAAAGCGGGGATGAGACTCATCTCGTAGAACAAGAACCAGAGAATAAAATTCTGCGCGGTGAACGTGCCGTAGAGCGCGGATTGCATGATCAGCATCAAGACGCAGGAGCCGCGGCCCATGCGTTGCGCGAGAAATGCGAACGGAAAGATGAGCGATGTCAGAATGACAAGCAGCAGACTCAAGCCGTCGATGCCGACGAGATATTCAGCGCCGATCGCGGGAATCCAGGCGTGGCGTTCGACCAGCTGGAGGCCGGCGGCTGTGGCGTCGAAGTTTTTCCACAACATGAAAACCAGAATCGCGGTGATGGCATTGAACTCGAGAGCCATCCGGCGGGCATAGTTGGGTTGCGCCGCGCTGACGAAAAAAGCGCCGACGAGCGGCATAAGAATCAGCACCGTGATCATGTGAGCCACGCGTAGAGAATGAGCAACGCCAGCACGCTGACGGCGGCGGCGCGCAGATAAGTTTGGATTTGGCCGGAGTGCAGCGCGGACATCAAACGACCGAGACCGCGCGTGCCACCGGTGGCTTCATCGACTCCGGCGTTGATGCCGCGCTCGTCGAAGTCTGCGCTGAAAATTCCAAAAAACTGGCCGAGTCCAGCGAATGCGCGCACGAGCCCGTCCCAAACATTGCGATCCATCCAGTCGGACAAACGCGCAGCCATTTTGCTCAAGCCGATGACCGTCCAGTCGTAGAGTTCGTCCAGCCACATCTTGCTTTCGAGGAAGTGAAACAACGCGGGCTGTGCTTGCTCTACCGGATCTGTCTCGGCGACCTTGCGATAGATCAACCAGCCGAGCCCGATGCCGGCAGCGACGAGCGCGAGCGAAACGAAGAGCATCGGCTGAATCAAACGCGCGATGTGAAAGTGTGCCGGCTCTCCATTGAGATAGCTGTGGAGCCACGGCCATGCGGGAGTGAGCGCAATACTGAGAACAATTGAGCACCCCGCGAGCATCATCAGCGGCATGGTCATCACGCGCGGGCTTTCATGCGCAGGTGTCGAAGCCGCGCGCTTGTTGCCGAAAAACACGTAGATCATCTGCCGCGTCATGTAGAGCGCGGTCAGCACGACCCCGACGAGCATGAGGTAATGCGGCAGGTGCGACACATGCCAATGCGTGGTGGCCTGCAGGATTTCCTCTTTCGTCCAACCTCCAGAAAAAAAGAACGGCACACCGCTGAGATTCATCATGCCGATGGCGTAGGTAAGAAACGTGACCGGCATGAGCCAGCGCAGTCCGCCCATTTTGCGAATGTCTTGCTCGTGGTCACAGCCGTGAATGACCGAGCCGGCGCCGAGGAACAAAAGCGCTTTGAAAAAACCGTGCGCGATCAGGTGCATAATGCCGGCCGCAACGCCACCGACCCCGAGCGAGACCATCATCAAGCCCAACTGCGACACAGTTGAGTAGGCGAGGATGCGTTTGATATCGAATTGCGCGAGCGCGATGAGCGCCGCCATCACTGCGGTGATGACACCGATCGATACGACTACGGTCAGCGACGGAGTCACGCCGTCGATCGCGCCGGCAGAAAAGAGCGGATAGACGCGCGCCACCAGAAACACGCCGGCCGCGACCATGGTGGCGGCGTGGATAAGCGCGCTCACCGGCGTCGGGCCTTCCATCGCGTCCGGCAACCAGACATGGAGCGGGAATTGTCCCGACTTGCCGACCGCGCCGCAGAAAATCAGCAGCGCGACGAACGTGGCGCTGGCGCCGAGCAAAAGGAGCCCGGCGCTTTCGAGGCAACCATGGCCATTGTCGTAAAAGAGCAGCGTGCCGCTGCCGCTGTAGAGCCAGAGAATGCCGAGGAAAAACCCGATATCGCCGATGCGCGTGGTGATGAACGCTTTTTTTGCGGCGGCGGCTGCGCTCGGTTTGTCTATCCAGAATCCAATGAGGAGGTAGGACGCGAGCCCGACCAATTCCCAACAGACGAATAGGAGAAGCAAACTGTTCGCGATGACCACGCCGAGCATCGCGGCGGAGAAGAACGAGAGATACGCGAAGAAGCGCGTAAAGTTTTTGTCGTCCGCCATGTAGCCGACGCTGAAGACAAAAATGCAGAGCCCGACGAGCGTGATCATCACCAGCATGGCGGCCGCGAGCGGATCGAGGACCCAGCCGATGCGCAGCGCTTGTTCGCCGAAAGTGAACCAGGTGAAATTATGGAAAGCGCGCCAGCCGGGTGCTTGCAGCGTGGGCACGAATGCGATGAACGCGAGCACGAGCGCGACGATCTGGCCGAGCACTGCGAGCGCCGCCGCTTCCTTCCGCCGCGAACTGTTGAGGCATAAGATCGACAATGCGGCCGCGAGCGGTATCGCGGGAATCAACCAGAGGTTGGTGACGATCCAGGGAGTCATTTGTTGTAGCCGCGATCGCTGATCGCGGAACTAACCCGAAGAAAACGCCGAACGCCCAACGCCCAACGCCCAACGTCGAATTCAGAAGGGAAAGTCGTCATCCTTTGAGCTGGTTAAGTCGATCGACGTTGGTCGTTCGATAGTGGCGGTAAACTGCGATCACCAGCGCCAGCCCGACGGTTACTTCCGCGGCGGCGATGGCGATTGAAAAAATGGCGACCATTACGCCGGTGGGTGTTTGCGGTTCGGGACCGAAGCGCCAGAACGCGACGAAATTCAGGTTGGCTGCAGCGAGCATCAGCTCGATGCCGATCAAAATGAAAATGGCGTGACGCCGGCTCAACGCGGCGAGCAGGCCAATGCAGAACAACGCTGCGGATATGACGAGCAAGATCGACAATGTGGTCATCGACGCTTTTCCTCCATCACGAGAACCAGCGCGCCGATCAAAGCGGCGGTGAGTAAGAGCCCGACGCATTGCAGCGGCCAAACGTAATTGGTCATCAACACTTCGCCGATCCGCTTCACGGTCAGCGGTGGGATTTGCGCTGCGGCGATGGCGACGGACGGCGTTTTGAGAATCGCCCAGAGCAAACCGCCGAACACCGCGACGGCTACGACAATGCCGCCCCAGTTGAACTTGTCCGGCTTGCCCACGTCACGGCGCGTCAACAAAATCGTGAAGACGATCAAGACCGCGACTGCGCCGACATACACGAACAGTTGTACCAACCCGACAAACTCGGCGCCGAGGAGGAAAAAGAAAGCGGCCAGACCAACAAACGCCACGATCAGGCAAAGCGCGGCATGAATGAGTTTCGACAGGGTCGCGGCGGCAAGGGCGCCGGCCAGCGTCACAATAGCGATGACAAGAAAAGCGGCGCTGTTCATTCGGCAAAGCGATAAGTGCGAGTGGCAAATTTTTTTCCGGTATCGAGAAACCACGACAGCCCGAGGTAAACAATCACGACAACGGCCAGCGACCAAAGCCACCCGGCCAGGCCGCGTCCCTGATAATGCCAGACCGCGGCGGCGACCACGCATGTGAACGCCATCGGCAGCATGAATTTCCAAGCGAAAGCCATGACTTGATCGATGCGGCTGCGTGGCAGCGTTCCGCGAATCCAGATAAAGGTGAACAGCAGCACACCAAGCTTCGCGAAAAACCACAGGTAGGATGGGATGAACTGGAGCCCTGCGATTGGCGCCTGCCAGCCGCCGAGAAACAACGTCACCGCCAGACCGCTAACAGCGAACATTCCAAAGTATTCCGCCATGAAAAATAAAGCGTACTTGAATCCGGAATATTCGGTCATGTGTCCGGCGACGATTTCCGATTCGCCTTCCGGCACATCGAAGGGTGTGCGGTTGGATTCCACCAGGCTGGAGACAAAAAACAAAAGAAACGCGGTCGCGCCCCACGGCGTCGTGACAAACCAATGCGGCACGATGCCGAACGTGTAGCCGTTTTGCGCGGCGACAATCGCGTCGGGCGAAAGCGCGCCGACGACCATCACCACCGGAAGCGTCGTGATAATAAGCGGCAGTTCGTAGCTGACCATCTGCGCGATCGCGCGCATCGCACCGAGCATCGAGAATTTGTTGTTACTTCCCCAGCCGGCGATGAAGACCGCAAGCTCCGTGGTCGATCCAACGGCAAAGAAAAATAGAATGCCGCCGTCGATCGCGAACGGCGTCATGTTTCGGCCATAAGGGATTACGCCGAGGGTTAGGATTGCCGTTGCGGCAATCATGATCGGTGCAAGAAAATGCAGAATTTTGTCCGCGCGCACCGGCACGATGTCTTCCTTGATGAGCATCTTGATGCCGTCGGCCACCGGCTGAAAAAGCCCGAGCGGCCCGACGCGATTTGGTCCGTAACGATTTTGTATGCGCCCAAGAATTTTTCGCTCCAGCACGGAAATGAGCGCGAAGAGCGTGAGAAATACACCGAGCAGCGCGGCGATGTTGATGAGGCTGGATGCGATCTGCATCAGCCAGTCGGGCGCACGTGCCAGCGGCGAAAGCAGCGGCTGTTTTGCGCGAACGAAGATCTGGTCAAGAAAGTCGCCGCTCATTGTCATGAAGGAAAGCGATGCTCAATTCTTTAATCAAGGCAGAATGCACTGGCAGGAGCAAGCTCCCTCGGTTAACAAACTTGGTGGATGATGTAATCCTTATCGCCATGACGCCCAATCCCTATTTTTTTATCGTCATTTTTTGCGGAGTGGCGATGGTGTTTCCGTTAATGCCACTGGCGCTGGCCTGGCTTTGGAGACGGTTTTTCCAGCCGCCCAGGCCGGGGGCGGAAAAAAATGCGACGTATGAGTGCGGGGTCGAATCGGTCGGGGAGGCGCACGTGCAGTTTCAATCGCAGTATTATCTCTACTGCGTCATTTTTTTGATCTTCGACGTGGAGGCGATTTTTCTGGTGCCATTCGCCGTGGCTTTCACCGGTTTGCCGGTCGGCGCCTTCATCTCCATCCTGGTTTTCCTCCTGCTGCTGATTGAAGGACTTGTTTGGGCATGGAGCAAAGGTTGTTTAGATTGGGGAAGTAAAAGGCTGAGCGCGAGATGAGCGACCAAATCGACGGAGGACTTCGCAGTGAACTGCAGAGACAGGGCGTCTGGGTGACCTCGATGGAGGAGCTTTACAATTGGGGGCGCAAGAATTCGATCTGGCCGCTGCAGTTCGGGCTGGCCTGTTGCGCGATCGAGATGATCGCAACTGCGGCGTCGCGCTACGACATCGCGCGGTTCGGCGGCGAAGTCTTCCGGCCATCCCCGCGCCAGGCGGACCTGATGATTGTGGCCGGCACGGTGACGAAGAAAATGGCGCCACAAATTGTGCGGCTCTACAACCAGATGCCCGATCCAAAATACGTCATCTCGATGGGCGCGTGCGCAATTTCCGGTGGACCGTTCAAACAAGGCTACAACGTGTTGAAGGGAATTGATCGTTACATTCCGGTCGATGTTTACATTCCTGGTTGTCCGCCTCGACCCGAAGCGCTGCTGCATGCTTTCATGGAGCTCCAGCGCAAGATCGACAGTCAGAAACTGACCGGCAACGCCAAGGCCGAGCATCTCGATCCGATGCAACCGAGCGAATTTCCCGTGCCGGCCTTTGGTGCGCACGATTTGGAGCCGGCAGCGAATCCGCGTCTGTTCCAGCCGCCAAAAATCGAGCGATCATAACGATGGAGTCGCTCGAACAAATCAAAGCGCGCGTTGAGGCTACGGTTCCCGGCGCTAAGATCGACATCATTCCCAATCCAGGTCCGGCGCAGCAATCGTCGCTGTTGCTCGACCACGAACATGCGGCTGCGGTTGCGAAGTTTCTGCGCGATGATTCCGCGCTGCGACTCGATTTTTGCTCGAATGCGACTGGCGTGGATTGGCTCGATCGCACGGTAAAAAAAACCGTGAAGGTGAAGAAGATGGTCGATGGCGAAGAAAAGGAAATCGACGAAACGACCGAGGAGTTCTTTCCCGGCTACCTCGAAGCGGTCTATCACCTTTACTCGATGACGCATAAGCATGGGCCGGTGATCATTCGGGTGCGCACGGCGGATCGCGCCGAGAACGCGCGTTTACCGTCGCTCACTCCCGTTTATCGGAGCGCTGAATTCCAGGAGCGGGAGATTTTTGATCTTTATGGCGTTCGCTTCGACGGCCACCCCGATCTGCGGCGCATTCTGATGTGGGACGAATTTGTCGATTACCCGATGCGGAAAGATTATCGGGAGCCGGACGATTACGAATACGAACCGACGCCGCACGACGACGTGTTGGAAAAAACGAAAATGCATTACAGCGCGCGGCCGCAATTGGATGGCGCGGAGAACATCACCGCGCAATCATGAACACGACAGAAATGCTCCAGCCGCCACCGGCGATGACTTCGAGACTCGACGGCGAGTTAATGGAAGTGTCGATGGGACCGCAGCATCCCTCGACCCATGGCGTCTTTCGCATGAACGTCGCGCTCGACGGCGAGATGGTGGTCAAGCTCAAGCCGGTCTTCGGTTATCTACACCGCAATCACGAAAAGATCGGCGAGAACACGAGCTACCTCGGATCAATGCCATACACCGACCGGCTCGATTATTTTTGTTCGATGACCAACAACTGGGCCTACGCGCTCAGTGTTGAAAGACTGGCGGGCATCGAAGTTCCCGAGCGCGCTGAATACTTGCGCGTCATCCTGGCCGAGCTGACCCGACTTCAGAATCACGCCTCGCTGCTCGGATTTCTGCTCAGCGACATGGGCGCGTGGGGCACTCCGCTCATGTATGCGTTCCGCGAGCGCGAGAAAATTCTCGACCTGTTCGAGTCGCTCTCCGGCTCGCGTATGATGTGCGATTACATGCGTTTTGGCGGATGCCGAGTTGATGCGGGACCGGATTGGATCGAGCGCGCAAAGAAGATTGTCGATGCTTTCCCGAAGTTTCTCGATGAGTTCGAAAAACTGATCCTTTCGAATGAGATCGTCATCATGCGGACGCAGGAAGTTGGCAAACTTTCCGCCGAGTTGGCGATCAACGCCGGCATGACTGGCCCAATGTTACGCGCATGCGGAGTGAACTATGACATCCGGAAGGTGGATGGTTACGGTTTTTATCCGCGCTTCAAATTCCGCGTGCCGCTCGGCGAACACGGCGATTGCTACGACCGCTTGATGATGCGCGCGCTCGAAATGCACGAGAGCGTCGGAATCTTGAAACAGGCCATGGAGCAAATACCGGCCGGACCCGTAATGAATCCGAAGGTGAAGATCCGCGCCTTTCGTCCACCGGTGGGCGAAGCTTACGGACGCATCGAAGGACCGAAGGGCGAACTCGGTTTCTATTTAATCAGCGACGGCGGAACGAATCCGTATCGATACCGAGTGCGGCCGCCGAGTTTTATTAACCTGACGGTGCTGGAAGATCTCTGTCTCGGACATACGGTTGCGGACGTCATGGTCATTCTCGGCAGCGTGGATATTGTGCTGGGAGAAGTAGATCGATGATCGGCACCGGAATATTGAAGGGCATGGCGGTGACGGCGCGTAACTTCGTCGGAAGTTATTTCGAAAAAGATCGGCTCATCACCGTGCAGTATCCCGAGGAGCGCAGCCCGCTTCCCGAGAACTACCGCAACTTTCCGTTCTTGATTTACGACACCGATGATGCGGAAGCAGGACTGCGTTGCGTGGCCTGCAAGATTTGCGAGAAGGAATGCCCGCCGCAGTGCATCTATATTATTAAGAGCGAAGGCAAGAAGCCCGATTACATGGGCAAACCGCAATTTTATCCGGCGACCTTCGACATCGATATTTCGGTCTGCATGAGCTGCCAGATTTGTGTCGAGGTATGTCCGTTCGAAGCGATCAAGATGGACAAGGTTTTCGAACTGAGTCGTCGCGAGCGGTTCGACGCCTTGTTGCAACGCAAGGGCGAGCTGGCCAAGTCGAACACTTATTATCACAGCATCCATCCGATCGAGGCTGCTGAGGTCGATGCCAAACTCGCGGAAGCGGCAGCGGCAGCCGCGGCGAAAAAAAAGGCAGCGGCAGCCGCAGCCACCGCTGCATCTGTTGCAGGAACGACATCGGCACCTGGCGCATCGCCAGCACCGCCGCCGACACCAACCGCTCCTGCTTAGTTCGGAGAAATTTATGTACGCCGAGCCGGATCCGACGCGGGAGCCGCTGGCGACGATCACAAAGCGACCGACGGCAGCTGCGGGATTGCCGGCGATCTACCAGACCATGCGCTTTGGGCTGCGGGAGATGGGACTAGTCCGCGCATTCAGGACATTGCTCGCGCTGAACAAGAAGAAGGGATTCGATTGCCAGAGCTGTGCGTGGCCGAGTCCGGATGAATACAGGAAGGTCGCGGAGTTCTGTGAGAACGGCGCGAAAGCGGTGGCCGACGAGGCAACGACCAAGCGGTTGACCGAAGAATTTTTCCGGCAGCATTCGCTCGATGATCTTCGCAGTCGAAGCGATTTCTGGCTGGGACAACAGGGACGCCTGACCCAGCCGCTGATCAAACCCGCCGGCGCAAAGCATTACCAGCCGATCACGTGGGAGGACGCGTTCCAATTGATTGCCGCCGAGTTAAACGCGCTCCCAAGTCCGAATGCGGCCGCGTTTTACACGAGCGGCCGGACGAGCAACGAGGCTGCTTTTCTCTATCAGTTGTTCGTTCGCCAATTCGGAACCAATAATCTCCCAGACTGCTCGAACATGTGCCACGAATCGAGCGGCGCGGCGATGAACGAAGTAATCGGCGTCGGAAAAGGTTGCGTCACATTAGCGGACTTCGCGCGGACCGACGCGATTTTTATCATCGGCCAGAATCCTGGAACGAATCCCGCGACCACATCGAGCACGTGATCCCTGGCTTTGAGAATTTCAATGAGCGAATCGTCCAAGATGTTTTCTATCTGCCTAACGACGCGCGCGATCACCGAAAGTTTAATAATGAAATCGGCAAAGCGCTTTTCACCGTGCATCCAATTCCGCGCAACGAATTGGGACCGGGAAAATTCATCCTGATGACGATCCGATCGCACGATCAATTCAACACTCATATTTATGGCTTGGATGATCGGTATCGCGGAATTTACAACGGGCGCCGCGTGCTCTTTATGAATCCGAAGGACGTGAAGGAGTCGGGGCTCACGCAGGGACAGATCGTCGATCTTACCAGTCATTTCGGTGAAGGTGAGAAACGATATGCGCGGCACTTTCAGATCGCGCCATATCCCATCGCGCGCGGCTGCACGGCCACTTATTTCCCGGAGGGCAACGTTCTGGTACCGATTAATAGCGTGGCGGAACGCTCGAATACGCCGACGAGCAAGTTTGTTGTGATCAGCGTCACGCCTGCGACGGACACCGAGTCTGCGATGCGGGAGATTCAATCGGCTGCGCGCGAAAACGGATCGGCGCGATAGCCATCTGCCGGAAATGGTGCAGTTTGAATGAAAGCGAAGAAGAGCACATGACAAGCAAAAGAGAAAAACGTTCCTGGGCAGAACCTTTCAAAATCAAGATGGTCGAGCTCATCAAAACGACCACGCGAGAGGAGCGCAAAAAGGCACTCAGCGAAGCAGGTTACAACACCTTTCTCCTGAAATCCGAGGACGTTTACATCGACCTGCTCACCGATAGCGGAACCAACGCTATGAGCGACAATCAGTGGGCTGGAATGATGCTTGGGGATGAGGCTTATGCAGGCAGCGTAAATTTCTACAACCTCGAGCGCGGTGTTCAGAAATATTACGGCTATAAATTTCTGATCCCTACCCACCAAGGTCGCGGAGCCGAACACATCCTCTCACGGATTTTGATTAAGCCCGGGGATTTTATACCGGGAAATATGTATTTCACGACGACACGCGCCCATCAGGAACTCGCCGGTGGGACGTTTGTAGATGTCATTATTGATGAAGCACACGATTCGGAAAAAGTGCTCCCGTTCAAAGGCAATATCGATATCGGAAAATTGGAAGCTCTCATCGCGAAGGTCGGGGCTAAGAAGATCCCTTATGTTTGCGTCGCCGCGACCGTGAACATGGCAGGCGGCCAACCGATCTCCATGGAGAATATCCGCGAGGTCCGTCGTATTTGCTCAAAGCATGGAATCAAGCTGATGCTCGATGCCACGCGCGCTATCGAGAACGCCTATTTCATTAAGACTCGGGAAAAGGGCTATGAGGACAAGACTATCGCCGAGATTCTTCATGAACTTTGCTCCTATACCGATGGTTGCACCATGTCCGGAAAAAAGGATCTCATGGTGAATATCGGGGGATTCTTAGCGCTCAATGATCGGGATATCTTTGAGGAAGCCCGGAATATGGTTGTGCTTTACGAGGGTCTTCACACTTATGGAGGACTCGCCGGAAGAGACATGGAAGCCATGGCACGCGGAATTCCGGAAGCCGTTCAATTCGATCATATCCGCGCCCGAATCGGACAGGTTGAATATGTCGGCGAACACCTCTCGACGCTGGGAGTCCCGTTTGTAAAGCCCATTGGCGGACACGCGATTTTCCTAGACGCAAAACGGTTCCTGCCTCATCTGCGTCAAACACAGTTTCCAGCCCAGTCGCTGGCAGCCTGGCTCTATCTCGAGGCAGGCATTCGCTCGATGGAGCGCGGAATTGTCTCCGCCGGCCGCGACAAGGAAACTGGCGATCATCACTATCCCAAACTTGAGCTGGTACGACTAACCTTTCCCAGGCGGGTCTATACTCAGGCGCATTGTGACGTGACGATCGAAGCGGTGGAGTCTCTCTTCAACGACCGAAACAATCTCCGCGGCCTGGAAATGACTTACGAACCCAAGTACCTGCGCTTCTTTCAGGCCCGATTTAAGCCACTGGAGTAATGAATGGACAATCCCCAACCTCACAGAACCATCATCGAGCCTTTCAAGATCAAGATGGTCGAGCCGCTTCCGATGCTCAGCCAAAGCGAGCGCGAGAGAATTCTTAAGGAAGCGGGCCACAACCTGTTCTTAGTTGCCGCCAAGCATGTCACTTTCGACTTCCTGACAGATAGCGGGACATCGGCCATGAGCGCCGCTCAGTGGGGCGCCATGATGATCGCAGACGAAAGCTACGCCGGATCTCAAAGTTTCGAGCGGTTTGAAAAAGTCGTGAAAGGCCTGACCGGCTATCCCCATGTCATCCCGACTCACCAAGGACGGGCGGCCGAACGCCTCCTCTTTGGCGCATTGGTAAAACCCGGAATGAAGGTCCCATCGAATAATCACTTCGACACGACCCGCGCCAACATCGAACAACTAGGCGCCGAGGCCGTTGATCTCGTCATCGCCGAAGGCAGGGATCCAGCAAATCGACATCCCTTCAAAGGCAATATCGATCTCAAGCGCCTCGAAGAGTTTTGTTCAGAATTCAGAGGCCGGATTCCGCTGGGCATGCTAACGATCACCAATAATACCGGCGGCGGACAGCCCGTTTCGCTCGAGAATCTTCGGGGTGCGGCTGCCATCTACAGAAAATACGGGATTCCCTTTATCTTGGATGTCTGTCGATTTGCTGAAAACAGCTACTTCATCAAACTACGCGAGACCGGACAGAACCAGCGAAACGTCCGTGAGATCGCCCAAGAAACATTTTCACTCGCTGATGGCTGCATGATGAGCGCCAAAAAAGACGGCCTCTCGAATATCGGGGGCTTTATTGCGCTCAAGGCCGACTCGTGGCTCCATACCTTGCGAAGTGCGTTGATTTTGACTGAGGGCTTCCCGACGTATGGCGGCCTTGCGGCTCGCGATCTTGAAGCCATTGCTGTCGGGCTCGAAGAGGTTCTCGATGAGCGCTATTTGTCTTACCGAATCGCGGTGAGTCAGTACATGGGTCAGGGCCTGAACAAGATCGGTATTCCCACTGTTCAACCGCCGGGCGGACACGCTGTTTACATCGATGCAAAAGCTTTGCTCCCTCAAATTCCAACTGAAAGATTTCCCGGACAAGCCTTGGTTTGCGAAATGTACCGTTCTGAGGGAATCCGAGCCTGTGAAGTCGGTTCCGTAATGTTTGGAAAAAACTCCGCCATGGAACTCGTACGGTTAGCCTTTCCGCGCCGGGTCTACACCCAAAGTCATTTTGATTACGTTCTTGAGGGATTCGAAGGAATCGCCCGAAGAAAAAATGAACTCAAGGGCTTCAAAATGGTTTTTGAACCGCCCTTTTTGAGGCACTTCACGGCACGATTTGAGCAGGTGCTCTGATGGCATGGGGCGACTCTTCATCTGTCTTTTGCTTTCGTCGCGATTTTTTCTGAAAAAGGCATAGTCATCCTGCTGTCAACGTCCACGCGTTCAATGTGCGAATAGACATTGAACGACGGCGGCCGGAGAAAGCCGATGAGAGTTTGGTTGCTTTCGCGCGCAAACTCCATCGCCAGGGTTGAAGGCGCGGAGACCGACGCCACGATCGGAATCCCGGCCGAAAGCGCCTTTTGCATGATTTCGAAGGAGGCGCGGCCGCTGACGAGAAGAACATGTCGATCTAACGGCAGAAGGCCGTCGAGAAACGCGCGGCCAATCACTTTATCGACTGCGTTGTGGCGACCGATGTCTTCGCGGACAACTTTCGGTTTACCGCTAAGATCGAAAATGCCGGCAGCATGAATTCCGCCGGTGCGCGCGAACTCGCCCTGCTGTTTTCGCAAAAGCGGCGGCAGAGAAAGCAGCGTTTCGATGTCGATCCGCACGTCTTTCGCTGAAACAATCGGCGGAAAATTCTGTCGAATCGCAGCAATGCTCTCCTTGCCGCAGATACCGCAACTGCTTGAGATCGTTCCGAACCGTTTCGCCGAGCCAATTTTCACTTTCACACCTTCTGCAAGTTGAACCGCGATGATGTTTTCGCGATTACGCGATTCGACCGGGCGCGAGACCTCGCCGATCTCGTCGGGCCTTCTAACGATCCCTTCCGAAACGAGGAAGCCGGCGGCGAGTTCTTCGTCGTGACCGGGCGTGCGCATTGTTGTTGCGAGAGTCTTGCGGCCGATTCGAATTTCGAGCGGTTCCTCGATGGTGAGATCGTCGTGACGATACTCGAGCGAACCATCCTGCTTTCGCCGGATAATTTGCCCGGATGCGATCCCGTCTTCTTTCATGTGAGCGCGCTTGCTCGCGATGATACCATTGAGCCGTGGAAATCTGTCATCTTTACATTTCGCCCGGCCACAATTTTGTCGGACACCACGATCGCGAGCCGGGGAACCATCCGGCGATTGAAGTTCCGATGATCGAATGCGTGGCCGGTCGCGGTTTACTCGGCGATCGCTATTTCGATTTCAAAGATGATTACAAAGGACAGATCACGTTTTTCTCGCTCGAAGTTTTCGATGAGCTTTGTGGCGCGCTCGAAGTCCGGGATTGCTCGCCTGCTTTAATGCGCCGCAACGTGATCACGCGCGATGTCGATCTTAACGAACTGATCGACCAGGATTTCGAAGTCCAGGGAGTTCGTTTTTATGGCACGCAAGAATGCAGCCCGTGCTATTGGATGGATCGCGCCATTGCTCCCGGCGCGGAGAAATTTCTCAAGGGCCGCGGCGGTTTGCGTGCGCGCATTCTCACGGACGGCACATTGCGTTCGACGGCACGCATAGCTGAAACGGTTGGATGAGCATCACCGCCGTGCTTCTGGCCGGCGGCGAATCGCGACGAATGGGCCGCGACAAAGCGACCCTTGAGTGGCGCGGCCGGCCATTGTGGGAATGGCAGATCGAAAAATTACGCGCCCTGCGTCCGGAGAAGATTTTGCTTTCGGCACGGTCGGACGTTTCCTGGCGTCCCGCCGATGTCGGATTAATCCTCGATGTCCCTGCTTCGCGCGGACCGCTGAGCGGTTTGGCGGCGACGCTCGCCGCTGTTGAAACGGACCATTTGCTCGCACTGGCGATCGACATGCCATTGATGAGGACCGAACATCTGCGCCATCTGTGCGGTCTCGCTGCGGACGGAACCGGAGTGATTCCGATGATTGATGGAAACGCCGAACCGCTCAGCGCAATTTATCCCAAGGAAGCGCGATCCGTTTTTCTGGAGGCATTGCAAAGCAAGGATTCCTCGCTGCAACCGATCATCCGGAAGTTGATCGCTGCTAATGTGCTTCGCGTATTGCCGGTCTCGGGTCCGGCTCGCGAGTTTTACAAGAACATCAACGAACCGCGCGACGTCGATTGTCGATCTTAGGCGCCGGCGTTGCCGATTCCTTCGAACGGGCAACCTGGAGCGCAATGAAATCGCAAGGCAATCCGGCGGCACGAGCGCTGCTTTAAGATTTCTGCCAAGTATGATTCTAGTATCGCTATCGCCTTTACGTTTGCGGAGATGCCTTTCGTCGCTCGTCGCGTGCGCCGGTATCACAGCAACGTACTGTTGTGCACAATCGATATTCTACCCGGTCGAGTCCACGCCGTACGATAATCAGATGGCGCGCGTCCAACCGGTCCTGGCTTCAAGCGGCGGCGCGCCGGCGGAGGAGGTTTCGCTGGCCATTGTTAATCGATGGATAAACAAACTGCGCCGAGTTCCATACCGATATTCCAAGCAATGGATGACACCATTTGAGGTCAGCACGACAAAAACCGCGGATTGTAAAGGCAACGCGATAACTCTTTATGAAGTCATGCAAGCAATCGGCGCGAAGGATGTCTGTTTGGTTATCGGCAAACATCGTGCCGGCGACTGGTTCACACACGCCTGGCTGGAATGGGAAACGGCCGATGGCAACTACGTTCTCGATCCGACATTCAACTGGCGCGCCGTTAAAGCGGAGCAGCAACGTTCGAGAAAATACCTACCTTTGTACGCGTACGAAGGCGTGTTCGCGTACCGCGCCGTCAGCGCGACTCTTGTCTCCGAGACACTGCCGCACGCGGTTGCGTCTGGAAGGTAGACCTGAGTTAAGCCCCCTTTGGACTGGCGGAGTTGCGCGCTCTTGATCGCACCGCATAGTCCCGGCGCCGCATTTGAAATCGGCAATCGCAAATCTAAGATCCAAAATAGCGAGGCCAGGGTGGCGAAATTGGCAGACGCGTCAGACTTAGGATTGCGAAATCATCGATTTCAAAACATCGCTAGTCGTTTCAATGCGAAAGCGGTTAAAAAATCGAGTGCACGATGCCGCCTTCGCCGCCATGCGGCTTCCCATTATACCTAAGCCAATGAATCCAATTTTCATTTCCGTTTCCTGTCTCAGGCTGAAGTTACCAACTCCGGTTCGTTGATGTTTCTTCCTTCGATCTCCGCGATTTCCTCGTCAGTGAGATGAAGCTCGGCAGCGCCGACATTTCCTTCGACTTGCTTCGCGTTGCGAGCGCCGACGATGGCGCCAGTCACGGCTGGATTTCGAAGCGCCCAGGCGATCGCGACTTGTCCCGGCGGACGTCCTTGTCGCTCACCGACTTCGCGCAGACGTTCGACGAGGGCGAGATTCTTCGAGAACTTCGGCTCTTGAAATTCGACGTCGCGACTTCGCCAATCGCTGTCAGGCAAATTGGCCGCCCGTTCCCGCGTCATCGCGCCGGTCAACAAGCCGGAGGCCATCGGCGAATAGACGATCACGCCGAGCCCGTTAGATCGACAATAAGGCAGAATCTCTTGTTCGACTTCGCGACGAACTAACGAGTACGAAGGTTGCAGCGAAGTGATCGGAGCGATCGCTTGCGCCCGACGCATTTCATTGACATCGAAGTTTGATACGCCGATCCATCGAACCTTTCCTTCTTTTTGTAATTGAGCCATCGCCCCCCAGCCTTCTTCCAGATCCTCTGTCGGCCAGTGAATTTGGTAGAGGTCGATAGCATCGACATTCAATCGGCGCAGACTATCTTCGCACTCGCGACGAATGGAATCCGCGTTCAAATTGCGATGGACATATCCTTGTTCGTCCCAACGCAGACCGCATTTGGTGAAAACGTAGGGCCGGGGTCCCGACCAGGTTTTCAGTGCAAACGCGACGACTTCCTCGGAATGGCCCATGCCGTAAACCGCGGCGGTGTCGATCCAGTTAACGCCAAGCTCGAGCGCGCGCTGAATTGCGGCCACAGATGCTTTGTCGTCTTGTTCCCCCCAGCCAAATTCCCAGCCCGATCCCCCGATGGCCCATGCCCCAAAGCCCACGGGCGTGATAAACAAGTCTGAGTTGCCGAGCTGCCTCATGCTCATATCAATCTTTTTAGGTTTCGTTTTCATGTTCTGAGTTCCTTTGGCTTTCGTATGTTGAAACAACTCCTCGTTCCTTAGCTCGTCGCTACTTGCTGGATTCCCAGTGACTGCAGTGTCGCGGTAGTTAGAGTTCCGGTTACGGCGAGGTGCTGGTCGGTTTGATAGCGCGCGAGTGCATCACGTGTATCCCGCCCGAAGAGCCCATCGATTGCGCCGTGGTAATAACTCAACCTTGCTAGATCGGTCTGAACGGCAGTGACGTTAGGGTCCGGGCTTTGATTGCCAGAACTGGACACGCCGGCGTTGTAATACTCTGGTTCAACGTCCGCGTAATAACCTGGGTAGTAGTCGTACGGGTAATAGTCGTATGCATAGTAAGGGTAGTAATCCCAAGGATAGTACCCCGCATCCAAGCCGATCCAGGCATCCCCGTCGTAACACCACCAGTGGCCGTTCCGGTAATGGGCGCTGCGGCGATCCCAACCACGCTGCCAATTATTGTCATGGCGGGCAAAGATGTGACCGCTTGCGCTTATGGGCCGTTGATCCGTTGGCTTTGCAACCGGCGGGCGCGATGTTTGCCCGGTGCGATTGCCAGTTGCGATACGACGATCTTGCTGCCGATTAAGCGTTGTTGTTGCGCGCTCTGACGGAGCTATCGACCGGCTGCCTGATCTGGCGTAGACAGGACGCCCATAGACTGGACGCGCCCCAAAAGAGAAGCGCGCTCCGGGGCTCACGTGCGCCGCGCCGCCAAAACCACCACCACGGAAACCTCCTCCACCGCCAAAACCACCGCCACCGAAGCCGCCCCCACCATGGAAGCCGCCGCCGCCGCCTCCACCGCCGCCGCGGCCAGCTGCGGCGTGAGCGAGGGCTATCGATGTGATGCCGACTAGACTCAATAATGTTAATTTTTTCATACCCAAAGATCGTTACTCTTCGGTTCACTGCTATTGCGCGTCCGCGGGATTTTGCGGATTGAAAACAGCTGGCTTGTCCATCCAATGAAGCGGCACGCCGCGGCGAATTGTCTTCGTCAGGTCGGACTCTGAGTCCGGAAAATCGGCGCTAACCATGTCCATTCCGATCGGTTGCAGTATGGTAAAGCCGTTCGCGGTACATTCCGCCAGATAGTCGCGCAAACGCGTGTGATAAAAGAACTCATCGATATCGGCGATGATCACCCAATCGGCACGACCGCGGCTTTCTTTCCAGCAGCGATTCATCTCCGTCATCACCGTGATGTTAAAAGACTCGCCTTGATCGAGCTGCCGCAATTCGACTTTTGCGGACTGCTGCCATAACTCGCGCGACCGATCGGAGGACCCGTCATCGAAAATCACGATGCGGTCCGCGATCGGCTCATAATGCCGGAGAAAGAACGGAATCATGCGTTCTTCATTCCAGCAGGGGCCATAGAGATCGATGCGCATGATGTCTTGCTCGCAATCGGCTGCGGCATCGCCACGTGCGCGACGCGATTGTCGATCCTAGCGCGACCGCGTGGGCCTTAGAGGATCCGCCATTTTGGTTTGCTCGAACGCGGTTCGGTTTCCCATAACCGAACGCCGCCGCGAAACGCGTTCTCGTTTTGCCCCGGCTCGATCCCTTCCGGCAATCGTTTGAAACGCTTGGCGTTGCCTCCGCCCAGCACGACATAGTCGGCGATGAGGGACTTCTTCAATTGCTGGACCGCGTAAAGGACTTCGCGTTTCCATTCTTTCTCGCCAAGCCGTTTCAGTCCGGGAATGCCGAGCCATTCTTCGATGATATCGTGGTCGCCATACGGCAAATCTCCCAGCTCAAGCGGCAGCAAATTATTTTTCCATGCCAGGGCCGATCCGAGCCCGGTGCCAAGTCCGAGAAAGAGCATTCGCCCGCCACGATAGCTGCCGAGCGCTTGCATGGCTGCATCGTTGATCACGCGGACGGGTTTACCGAGCGCGCGCGAAAAATCGAATCCGACCCAGCCTTTGCCGAGATGTTTCGGATCCCGCACGATGCGGCCCTGGCGCACCGGGGCCGGAAATCCGATTGAAATCGCGTCGAATTTCCAGCCGGTCACACATTTTTTAATCTTCGCGACCATCTCGCGCGGTTTGAGCGCCGGTCCCGAATCGAATTTACGCTCATCTCTCATCGACATGAGCAATTTCACGTGCGTGCCGCCGATATCGGCGACGAGAACCCTTTTCTTCATAATTGAGCGTCTCTCGTCGGCGACGAAGTTATTCGCCAGCGCCAATGGAACGCGCGAAACGCTGGAACACGCCTTTGCGTTCCGGTTTTACCGCCGTGCTCGGCGGCCAGCATTCGACGATCTCGAGGGCGAGAAATCGAAAAAGCGTCAGGCGCGCAAACTTCAAATCCATCCGCAGATTCTTGGCGATTTGCTGGATCGATCGAGCGCCGTTGAATTGGGACGCGAACTGCGCTTCGGCCACGGTAAGGCGAAGATCTTGCACCCGTTCAAAACCGTCACGTGTGTAAGCTGGAATGGAGGCCTGATCGTAGTTCGCGCGCTGGCCAAGCTCTTGAAATTGAATAAAGCGCAAAGTCGCGAGCGCCCAATTGTCCATGTCCCCGTCAGTCGGAACCCCGCTCGCGTAGCTGGGAAGTTCGCCTTGGTGAAAAACAAAACGGACGCGTGGCGCAGTCCAAAGATAGGCGAAGAGTTTTTGGCCGTAATGTTCGACTAACTGCGTCGCGGGCTCCTGGAGGATGAGACCCTCTTGCGCGAGCGTGGTAAAAAGTGGACAGCCATTCTCGATCTGCAGCGCGCGTGCCGCGGCGACTCTGTCGGGATCGAGGTTGACCAGCGTGATGGGCGCTTCCGAGCAATAGAGTTCGGGATCGCGCGTGGTGGCGAGCACGACTTCTCCATTCTGCGTCAGAAGATCGACAGAGTCTTTGTGCCAAAAGGAGCGAAGCGCGCCGGTCAGTTTTTGTTTGGCAATTGTTTGCAGCGCCCAATTCAATGAAAAGAAATTCGTATCGCCGCAGAAATAGGCGCCGCCGGTCACGGATTCATCCGGCAGATTCTCGGAGACTTCGGGAGCAACGCTCTCCGGCGTTGTCGCAAAAGAAGAGCCGTAAGCATCGGCATTCGCCGTTGGATTTGGTGTGGCAGTTTGAGGTTCGGCAACCGTCGTGCCCGGTTCGCTCCACCACGATGCTTCACTGGATGGCGCCGGCTCCTGAAAAACGGGTTCTGGTTGCGAAGGAGCGTTCGCCGCGGCATCGGGCGTATCTCCACTCTTTGGCATCTCAGTTTGGTTTTGCTCCGGCTCTTCCGATGATTTCGGCATATGCGTCTCCACGGTTTTAATAAGCAAATCCGATGTGAAGGGTTTATTCAAGAATCCAATCACATTCGGAGTGGCGCTTCGGTCCGGTTGCAGGTCGCCCCCGAATCCGGAAACGTAAACAACCGGGATCTTGGCCGTCGCCGGATTTTCCAGCAATTTACGACTGACTGCGTCACCCTTCATGTCGGGAAGGACGTAATCGAGAAGGATCAGCTCCGGCCGAGCTGATTTGACCGCACGCAGGCCTTCTGCCCCAGTCGGCGCGGTCGTGACCTGATAATTCGCTTCGCGCAACATTTCCTCGACGAAGCTCAGCAGCATCAAGCTGTCGTCGATCACAAGCACCCTTCGTTTCGACGCGGTTCTCGGCTGGCTGAGATTCGCGAGACGCGCCGCACCGACCTCATCAAAATTTCGCACTGCTTCCATGAGCAGCACCTGCCAGTCGAGATCGATCGTGTGCGGACTCGGCCCAGCTCGAAAAACCTCCGAAATTTTTCCGCCTTTCCACGACACGATTTCGTTAAACGCAGCCATGCCTTCCTTCCCCGGCGCGGTGGCGTGCCGCACTTGTCCGTTCTCAAAAAACACGCGTGCTTTCTCGCTACGTGGCCCGGTGAACTCCAGCACGGAGGTCGAGCCGCTCATGCACTTTAACTGAATGATGTCGGCGATGTGCAGGTCGCTTAAGGTGCCCTGAAATTTTTCGTTCTCCGCGCCGCTCGACGGTCGGAGCAAAGCCTGAACAAGATCGACAAAGTCACTGTGCGGGAACGGTTTCTCGAGAAAATGAATCGCGCCGAGCCCCGCCGCCTGTTCGCGTTGCGCGGCCAAATGAATCGCGGTCAGAATAATCGCGCGCGCATCCGGATGGCTCGTGCGCAGGTCGTAGAGAAATTCCTGCCCGAGATCGTAAGTCGCGTCGACGTCGAGAACGAAGAGATCGGGTTTGATTCCGGGCACGAGCCGTTGCGCTTCTTCCAGGCTGTGAGTGACATCAATGTGCGCGCCGGGCGCTGATTCCTTTAGCGCCTTCAAAATTGCGGACGTCAAATGGTCGTCCGGTTCCAGAATCAGGATGCGCCCATTCATTTTTGAAGAATTTTCAGAAGGTTTCCGCGTTATGTTGTTCACAATTCGACAACGCTGACGCAACCCGTGTGCCCCGCGACACGCTGCTTCCTAGCAATGCCTGCTTCTCACCAAATGCAAAGCATTTTCTTGGCCTAGTTCCCACGATTCCACCCCCTCGCATGCAGCGAACTCAACCATCCGTGGTCGAACGTCGAGCGTTGAACGTTGAGCGCTGAGCATTTTCTGCTCCAAACCGCCGGGCCAATTCTCTCCGGCTCGTCTTCCCGCGTTCGTTCACCGGAATTTCATGGACAAGAAAAATACGCTTTGGCACCTGCCAAGCGCTCAATTCCGCCCGGCAAAATTCGAGAAGGCTCGCTTCGGTAAAATCGACATCCGCAACCACGCAGGCCGCCACTTCCTCATTGCGCAGCAACGACGGGAAACCGAACACGACCGCTTGGCGCACGCCCGCGAAGCGCAAGAGATGAGCCTCCACTTCGGCCGGATTTACCTTTTTGCCCGCGACATTAATCACATCGGAGATGCGACCGGCGATTTTGAATCCGGAGCCGCGACGCGCCAGCAAATCGTCCGGAACAAAAAGGCCGGCGCCCAATCTCTCTGCATCCGGCTCCGGAAAATAACCGTCGCCTACCGCCGCGCTCCGGACGCGGACCTGACTCGCCGCCGCCGTTTGATCGACAATCTCAAGATCGACGTCCTCCATCGCCGTACCGACGAAGCCGTCTTCGAAAATCGTTCCATCGCGGTCGTAGCAAATCCCGCCGCATTCCGACGATCCATAGAACGAATGGATCGGCTGTTTGAATTTCACATGAAACTTCCGCGCCACGGTAGCCGAAAGCGGAGCGCCGGCAGAGATGCACAAGCGGAGCTTGGGCAACGCGGGAATTTCCTCCATATCGCCAAACGCCTGATAAAAGAGAGGCATACCCGGAAAGACGGTCGCGTTCGTGCGCGCAAGATCGACAAGCACGGCACGCGGCAATCGATCGCGGCTCAACACCATCGGCACGCCGCGCGCAATTAGCGGCGTGAGCAAATTGCTGAAGCCGTACGAATGCGAAACGGGAATGACGCCGAAGTTAAGGTCGATGTCGGAAATTCCCATCGTCCGGCAAATCTGATCGCAATCGGCCAGCAACTGTTCGCTGCGAAAACGAATCGTGCGTGGCGCGGCTGTCGTGCCGGAAGTTAGCTTCAATAGTGATGGCACCTGTTCGCCCCAATTGCATTCTGGTGTAGAGGCGGCTGTCCCCAGCCGCAAAACATCTGGAGATTTGCCGCTAGGGGAATCGGCCTCTATAACGCCAGTGGCTTTACAAATCTCCAGAGCCGCATCGCGCTCGCGTTCGCTGATCGATCGCTCGAGCGGAAGAACGACCAGCTGCTTGCGCAAACATGCGAGCATAATGGACGGCCAATCTTCGTGATTACCGATTTGGATCGCGACGACTTCGCCGGCACGGAACAGGTCGATCTTGTCCGCGAAACCGCGGGCGTTTTCTTCAACGTCGCGGAACGTGCGCAAGACTTCGCCGGTCGTCGCCAGAATGGCGGCCGCGTTGCCTTTTCGTGCGAGAATTTTCTCCCACTCGGCGAGCAATGGATCGAGGGATTTCATCGCTTGCGCGAATAACTGAGCGCGGCTAAGTTCCGCGCTCGTTTCCAAACATGAAAGCGGACATTCATCCTGAATATTACGAGACCGATATCGCCTGTGCGTGCGGCGCGGTTTATCATACCCGCTCCACGCGCCGCGACATTAAAATCGGCATCTGCGCCGCTTGCCATCCGTTTTTCACCGGCGAACAGAAATTTGTCGATACCGCTGGACGCGTGGAAAAATTCACGCGCCGCTACGGCAGCACCACAGCCGTGCGGACTCCGAAGAAAGCTTAGCTGATTTCTGTCGCTGGGGTCGCTGACCCCGGCCCAGCCGCGGTCAGCGACCGCGCGGCCACAGTTATGGATTTTAATCTTCTTATTGAACGCAAGCGTGAGCGCTTCGAACAACTCGAGCGCGAAATTGCCGACCCGAAGCTTTTCGAAAATCGCAAGCGCGCGAGCGATCTCATGCGCGAGCACGCGAACACCAAGCAGCTGCTTGCGCGTTGGGAAGAAGTGGAAGCCGCGCGAAAGCAATTGGATGATAATCGCGAGCTGGCAACATCACGCGACGTCGAAATCGCGGCCATGGCCGATGATGAAATTCCGGATTTGGAAAAGCGAGTTATCGATCTTGAGCGCGAAATTCAAATCGGATTGTTGCCGCCCGATGAAAACGAAAATCGCGATGCCATCGTGGAAATTCGTGCCGGCACGGGCGGAAGCGAAGCCGCGATTTTCGCGGCTGACCTTTATCGGATGTACACGCGCTACGCTGAAACGGCCGGATTGAAGACGGAAGATCTCGAATCGAGCCCATCAGAATTAGGCGGATTGAAGGATGTGATCTTCCGCGTTTCCGGTGAATCTGTTTTTCGGAAACTCCGCTACGAAAGTGGAGTCCATCGTGTGCAACGCGTACCCGCGACGGAAGCGCAGGGCCGCATTCATACTTCCACTGCGACGGTGGCGGTGTTGCCGGAGGCGGAAGACGTCGAGCTTGAGTTGAAGCCGGAGGATTTGCGGATCGAAGTTTGTCGCGCTGGCGGGCCGGGCGGTCAGGGCGTGAACACGACTGATTCCGCGGTGCAGGTCATGCATATTCCGACCGGAACGATTGTTCGGTGCCAGGATGGCCGAAGTCAGCAAAAGAATAAGGAAAAGGCGTTGTCGATCCTGCGCGCGCGTTTGCTCGAGAAAAAGCAACGCGAAGAAGAAGCGAAATATTCGGCCACGCGCAAAAGTCAGATCGGCTCCGGGGGCCGAGAAGAAAAAATTAGGACTTATAATTTTCCACAAAACCGCATCACGGATCATCGGATCGGCCTCACGCTTTATAATCTCGACCGTGTAGTGGAGGGCGATCTCGGCGAAATGATCCAAGCGCTCCAGGCGGCGGATGTCGCTGAGCGACTCGCGGTGGAGGGCGCGGCACCGTAATTTGGGACGCGACAGAACGCGTCCCTCCATCAATTAAAAAGGAATGACTGTTCTCGAGGTGCTGCGATCGAGTGCGGACTACTTCGCCAAACGCAAGATCGACAATCCCCGTTTAAACTCGGAGCACTTGCTTGCGCACGTTCTTGGACGCAAGCGACTCGAGTTGTATTTGGAATTTGAGCGCGAATTGGACGAAGCGGAACTGGCACCGTTGCGCGACCTGGTTCGACGCCGCGGAGAAGGCGAGCCTCTCCAGCATTTGCTCGGCACCGTGGAGTTTTGCGGCCACACCTTTCTTTGCGACAAACGTGCACTGGTGCCACGGCCGGAAACCGAGGAGCTGGTGGAGAAGATAATTTCAGATTTCAGATTTCAGATTTCAGATTTCAGGATTCTCGATGTCGGAACAGGCAATGGCGTGATTGCGCTCAGCCTGGCGGCGAAATTTCCCGACGCGGAAGTTCACGCAGTCGATGTTTCCGACGACGCGCTCGCTCTCGCGCGTGAAAACGCGGCACGCCTCGGACTAAGCGAGCGAGTTCGGTTCGCGGAAAGCGATCTACTCGATGCAATCGAGGGCGACTTCGATCTCATCGTCGCGAATCTCCCTTATGTTTCCACGCAAGATCGGCAATCTCTTTCGCGCGAAGTTCTGCACGATCCTGAAATGGCGCTATTCGCCGGCGAACGCGGCGACGAAATTATTCGTCAATTGATCGAGCAAGCGCGGGCGCGCTTGCGGACGAACGGTTTGCTCGCTCTCGAAATTGGACTCGGCCAAAGCGTCGCGCTTTCAGTATTCTTAAGCGGAAAAAATTATCACGACATCGAATCGAAAACGGATTATTCAGGTATCCCGCGTTTTCTATTTGCCAGATATGGATAAGATCCTCATCCACGGCGGCCATCCGCTCTCCGGCTCGATCAAGATCAGCGGCTCGAAGAATTCAGCGCTACCCATTCTGGCGGCGACGCTGCTGACGCGAGAGCCGTGCATTCTCCGGCGCGTGCCGGATCTGAGCGACACGCATTACATGCTTCAGATTCTGATGCATCTCGGCGCGCAAGTGGAACGCGCCAGCGGGACGGTGAGTGTGACTGCGGAGAAAGTGGAATCGATTGCGCCCTACGAAGTCGTGCGCAAGATGCGCGCATCGGTTTGTGTGCTCGGCCCGCTGCTCGGCCGTTACAAGGAGGCAACGGTGTCGCTGCCAGGCGGTTGCATCATCGGAGATCGCCCGATCGATTTGCATTTAAAGGGCTTCGAAGCACTAGGCGCGGCGGTGCGGGTCGAGGGCGGCAACGTGAAAGTTTTCGCACCGAAGTTGATCGGCGCCGTGATTAATTTGCGTGGAAAATTCGGACCGACGGTTCTCGGCACCGACAATGTGATGATGGCGGCGGTGCTGGCCGAGGGAACGACCGTGATCGAAGGCGCGGCGCAGGAACCGGAGGTGGTCGATCTTGCGAATTTTCTGAACAAGATGGGCGCGAAGATCGAAGGCGCCGGCACGCGTCGCCTGATTATCGAGGGCGTTGCCGAGTTGCACGGCGCCGAACACGACATTATTCCCGACCGGATCGAAGCGGGAACATTTTTGGTCGCGGGCGCGATTTGCGGCAACGGAATCACGATCAAGCGCGTGGTGCCGGAGCACGTGAAAGCGGTCACAAGCGCACTAAGTAGTTGCGGGTTTCGGATTGAATCAACGCCTGACACAATCACGGTTTCGCCGAACGGAGCTGCGAAGCCACTGGAACTCGCGACCGAGCCTTATCCTGGCTTTCCCACCGACATGCAGGCGCAAATGTGCGCGTTGCTTTCGACGACGCAGGGAATCAGCGTGATCACGGAAAACGTTTTCCCGCAGCGTTACATGCACGTAGCCGAGTTGAAGCGAATGGGCGCACAAGTGCAGCTTGAGGGCGCGACCGCGATCATCCAGGGCGTCGATCATCTTTTGGGCGCGCCGGTGATGGCGAGCGATCTTCGCGCGTCGGCCGCGCTCGTGCTCGCCGGTTTGAAGGCGGAGGGAACCACAGAAGTGGGCCGCGTTTATCACATCGATCGTGGCTACGAACATCTCGATGAAAAATTGAGCGAGCTCGGGGCGCACATCGAGCGAGTGAAAAGTTGATTATGGAAACAGCAACCCCTTCAAACACGCGAACTTGGTGCGTGCTCTGTCACGCGGCCGCGTTGAGCGGCATTTTTCTTCACGCGGTTGGGCATATTTTAGGACCGCTGATTGTTTGGTTGATGAAGCGCGCTGATTCGCCGGAAATCGACGCGCACGGCAAAGAATCGCTCAACTTCCAATTGTCGATGCTTATCTACAACGTGATCGCAGGCATCCTGTGCATTATCCTCATCGGAATTCCGATTCTGATCTTGCTCTACCTTCTTAACATTATCTTTGTCATCGTTGCCTCGATTAAGGCGGGCGAAGGCCAACTGTATCGTTATCCCATAACGATCCGGTTTCTAAACTAACTGCGCTGTCATCCCGAACGAAGGTGAGGGATCTCACATCGCGTGCCGCATTAACGCGCGATAATGGCGTGATTTATCACCCAACGAGAGGTTCCGCGCTCCGTTCGGAATGACGAAGCTTTGCGCGCGCGTTCGTTACAGAAGATCGCGCAACGTCTTCATATTCACGACGTCTTCGGCCAGGTCTTTGCCTTTCGGCGCCTCGAGAACTTTTGGAATCTTGCGGAAGCGACGGTCGCGCATGATGAAGCGGAAAGCGTCGAGGCCGATCTGGCCTTTGCCGATGTGTTCATGTCGATCTACGCGGGAGCCGCGCGCTGTTTTCGAATCATTCACATGAATGGCGGCCAGACGGTCGAGGCCGATGACGCGATCGAATTCACGAAACGTTTTGCGCACCGCTTTCTCGCTCCCGAGATCGTAGCCCGCGGCAAAGATGTGCGCGGTATCAAGACAAACACAAAGCCGATCAGCTTCGCGCGCGTTATCGATGATGTAGGCGAGGTGCTCGAATTTTTCCCCAACGCACGAGCCTTGCCCAGCCGTGGTTTCAAGCGCGATCTTTGTTTTCACTTTTGGAATTTTCGCGAACACGCGGTTGATCGATTTGGTGATCTTTTCGAGCCCAGCCTCTTCGCCGGCCCCAAGATGCGCGCCCGGATGCAAAACGAGGAACGGCAGCTCGAGTTGATCGGCGCGCGTCAATTCTTCGGATAAAGCGCGCAATGAGTTTGCGTGAAACTGCGGGTTCGTGGCGGCCAGATTGATCAGATAATTGGCGTGTGCAAAGATCGACAATAATTCGCCGTGCTGCGCGTGATTGAGGAAGCTGCGGATTTCTTCCTTTGTTAGCGGTCGCGCGAACCATTGCATGTTGTTCTTTACGAAAATCTGCATGGCCGTGCAGTTGATCGAGCGGGCGCGCTCAATCGCCATGTGCACGCCGCCGCCGATCGACATGTGGGCGCCCAAGAGGATTTCGGATTTCGGAGTGCGGATTGCGGATAGAGTGCGCGACGAGTTTAGCCGTTGATTCTTTGCCTTCTTCATTCCGCAATCCCCAATTCCTAAAATCTCTTCGGATGCCAATCCGGCTTCTTCAGGCTGCCTTCGCCTTTGTATTCGAAAAGTTTGTAGACGGGGGTGAGCAGCATTCCGGGGCCGCGGGGATCGATGCGCAAATCGAAATCAAGTTTGTCGTCGAGGAAACGGAGATCGCCGTGGCCGACCATGGCGAAGAGTTTACCGGCCGCATTGAAATCTTCGGTGTGAATGACTCCGTCCTTGATCGCAAAACTCGCGGTCGCTTTGCGCGCGATGCTGTACCCGCTGCCAGGCAGGATTGTGCCCAGAATTTCGGAGATTGGTCCGAAGACCGGAATGGCGAACACGTCGCCGTTAGTCACTTCGACTTTGCCGTTGCCACTCATTAGGCGGGCGTTATCACCCAGGCCCTTGAAATCATAGGTCCCGCTCAATTGGCCCTGCACTGTTTTGTATTGGTAATACAAGTCGGTCAGACGCGGGAAATCGATGTCGTTCACGGAAATCTTGGCGCGATAATGGGGATCGACATGGGCAAGGGAAATATCGGCGCTGCCACGCGCCGTTCCGGAAAACAGCGCCCCGGTAAGATCGACAAGCTGCAGTCGGTCATTGGTGAAAATCAATTTTCCGGTAACGCGATTGAAAGGAAGCGTCTTGCCGAGAAAGACGTAATCCATTCCGCCAGGCGCATCGACGTTAATGTCGAGACGTGTGTTTTTGCCGCCGCGAAATTGGTAAACGCCATTTGCGGTAATGTTTGGCGATTGCCGGAATTTGTAGGGAACGACGTTTTTGTATTGGTCCGGCTCGATCCAAAAAATCGCATCGCTTGGTCGAACCGAGCTTTTGAGATTTGAGACACGCACTTCGTGTTTCGCGAAATCGTAGGTGAAAGAACCCGTGCCGACGCCTTCATCCCGTGTCACCCGGAGATTGTTGTACGTGACCGCGCCGTCGCCGAAGTGGACATCGGCGCGCGCATTGTTCATCCAGATGCCGCGGAAGCGGGTGCGGTTGAGCTCGACAGTCCCATCGCCTTGCCAGGTGGCCGGATGCCGATTCTGTCCACGAATCGCGAGGTGGACTGTGGGTGGACGTTGCCATTCCCATTCGCCCAAAAATTGACGCATCTCGACGGACCCCAATGCGCCGAGCACGCTCGGATTGATAGTGCTGTCGATGTTAAGACGAAAATCGTTCGGCCCGTCGAAGAGATTCGCGTTGAGCTGGCCGCCCTGACTGCGGACACGAACGTCGTGGAGCAAAGTCCGCGCGCCATCCCAGGAAAAATTCGCGCTCAGGTCCGTGAGCGGGACCGCGCGGTAAGCGAAGCTTCCAATTGCGATGTGTCCGATGATTTTTAACCACGGATTTTCTTCACCCAAATTGGCGGAGCCGGAGAATTCGATCGCGGGCGGCGTATTAAACGTCAGATCGCTGACCAGCTCGCCAAAACCGAGAGTTTCGAGAAACGATTTTAGCTCGATGCTGCTGCGCGCTTGAAAAGTCGCTTCATCGGTTTGGCGGCTCCAACTGGCTTGCCCCGAAAAGGTTCCCGAGCCATCCTTCCATTCACACTGCGCGATATTTAACCTCTGATCCGCCCATTCAACGCTCGCGAACAAATCGTGCATCTCGTATTTGTCGCGCCGGAGCGATTCGCCGCGAAGAGTGGCGTCAACCCGCGCATTCTCGAGCCGCGCGATGTCGCCACTGAAGTTCACTTGCAGCGACGGATGGCTGCGTGGAAATGAAAACTTTTGCAGCTCGGTCACAACATTTTGCAAGATCGACAATCGCTTCTGCCAGTCCTCGTCCGAGAGCGGTGGCGAAGGTTGATAATTGTCGCGCTTGATCAATTGGCCGGTCGCGGAAATACGCACGCCGCAGAAGATTCCTTCCGCCTGGCTGACATAAATTTGCTCGGGCGGAAAATAAACGTGCGCGCGAAAGTCTTTGAGCTGCGCATTGTCGATCTTTCCCTCAGCGCCCTTAAGCGGCAGGCTTACCTGTGCGTTGCGCACGTCGAGCGCGTTGAGAAACGGCTGATGATGGAGCAACGCCGCATAATTGATGTCGAGCGAGATCTCGCTGATGAGCGCAAGCGTGTTCTCGCGCTTCTTGTAATCGAAAATTCTTACGTCTTGCGCAACCAGGCCGCGGAACGGGTCGAGCGTCAATCGCCTGATGGTGGCTTCCACGCCGCGCTTGCGCAGTTCTTCGGTGATGCGCCCGCGCCAATGCCGGCCGAAACCTTTTCTCGCGAGGTACCATCCGCCGACGAGGAGCGCGGCTATAACGATGACGACGGCGAGGCGAAGCGCGCTCCGGGCAAATCGGCGCGCAAAGGCCGATTGTTGACCTGGCACGGGCTCGGACGCTTCCGCTGGTTCGAGAATGGGTGGCACTAGTTCATTCCTACGAGAGGCGACTGTGATTTCAAGCAGGCGGCGCTTTCATGTGTTTGTCATTCCGAGCGAAGTCGAGGAATCTCTCATTATTGCCAACAGTAAGAGATGTCTCGACTTCGCTCGACCTGACAAAAAATGAACATCACTGATCTGCCCGCGATCAACGCATCGCTCAATCTTGTCAGCACCGTTTTCATTTCGACGGGCTGGTATTTTATCCGGCGCGGCGCGTGGCGGCGACACGTCGCGTGCATGATTACGGCGGTAATATCGTCGTCGCTGTTTCTCGTGGGTTACGTGGTCTATCACGTCCATATGGGCGAAAGATCGACGCACTTTTCTGCCGGTGGTTTTGTGGCGGCGATCTATTTCCCGATGCTGGTGTCACATATCCTGTTGGCGTTTGTCACCCTGCCACTTGTGATCTTGACGCTCATTCCGGTGTTTCGCCGCCGATGGGATCGGCATCGGCGGATCGCGCGCTGGACGATGCCGATCTGGCTTTATGTGTCGGTGACGGGGGTACTCGTTTACCTAATGCTCTACAAATGGTTTCCGCCGCTGAATCTTGCACTCGGGCGGTAGTTGTTGTTTGATCCTGGATGGCGCAGAGGATGCGCCGGCAAAATTAAGATTATGGTCACAGTCGCCACGTTTAACGATGCAGCCAAGGCGAAACGCCTGAAAGAGCGCTTGCAACAAGCAGGATTGCGGGCCGACATGATTAACGAAGGCCACATTCAGCAGGTCGCCTTCATGTCGAAGCCACAGGCGAACGTGAAAGTGAAAGTGGACGACAACGATTTTGAAAAAGCGCGAGGCCTCATGGTCGAGTGGGAGTCGACCGATCCCGAGGTCGCCTCCGCCATGATTCGCTGCCCGCAATGCAACTCTTCGCAAATCGAGTATCCGCAAATGACACGCAAGTTTTTGACACCGGCGCTGGCGAGCGTGCTTTTCGCCCTGAAGATTTTCCAGAAGGAATTTTATTGCGAGAATTGCCACTTCACCTGGAGCAACGAAGGCCAGGGCGGACTTTTTCGTCTCTGGCATCGTTTTTTCCCGGGCAAAGAAAGTGGATAGGCGAAGCTCTTGGCCGCCGTTTAGATTCAACGGCCGGCCGGTCCGCCTGTTCTAACTTCCGGTTTGGATAAAAGAATGACAGACGTTTTGTTCCTTCCATGAAATGGCTTTTCGTTTTGTTGCTTGCGCTGATCGTTTTCGGCGGCGCCGCCCTGGCCAGCTATTTCCTGTTCTTTAAACAGGAGATCGCCGTTCGCCAGGAGCAACGTGGCGAGATTCCGCCAGAGCCGAAGCCAGATTTCGGCGGACCGGAATTCCAAGCCGCGGCCAAACTGCGGCAAGAGGGGAAACTTACCGAAACGCGCAGTGCGCTCATGGCCTTCATCCAAAAATATCCCAGTGGTGTGCACGTTGAAGAGGCGAAGGATTTGCTCGGCGAAGTGAACACCGATATCTTGCTCTCGCGCTATCCGTCGCCGGAAAAACAAGAATACACCGTGAGGCCGGGCGACGTGCTGCAGAAGATCGCGAACAAGGTCAAATCGACTCCCGAGCTGATCATGCGGATGAACAATCTGAGTGGGACGATGCTGCACATCGGCGATCGTCTCTTCGTTTCTCATCCGCAATTTTCGATCGTCATTCAGCGTAAAGCGAAGCTGGTGGTGGTGCTCGATCACGGCGCGTTTTTCAAGCAATATCACGTGCGCGAAGAGAAATTACCGGGAAACCAGCCGCCTAAAGTCACGGCCAAAGTCGCCGAAGTGATGGCCTGGCGGAATGGGAAACGCGTGGGCTTCGGCACTCGTGAGTACATCGGTAGCACGCGTTGGATTCGACTGACCGCGCCCGGATACACGCTTTTTGCGGTTCCGGATCCAACGCATCCGAATATTTCCGTGCCATCTCCGCCGCAAGGCCTCGGCCTCGCCGCCTCCGATGTCGAAGAACTGAGCAGCCTTGTAAACAAGCAGACCGCTGTCACCGTTACCGACTGACAAAATGGAATCGCATCCACTCGATTTCGAGAAACCAATCCTCGAACTGCAACGGCGTTTGCAGGATTTGAAGGACCATTCCGACGAGCACGAACTCGACTTCGATTCGGAAGTCCGGGCCATTGAGACAAAGATCGACGCCACGCGACGCGAGATTTACGACAACCTCACGGCCTGGCAGCGCGTGCAAATCGCGCGGCACACGCAACGGCCTTTCGCGCTCGATTATATCGAGCGCTGCTTCACCGATTGGGTCGAGCTGCATGGCGACCGTTTGTTCTCGGACGACAAAGCGATGCCGAGCGGGATGGCCAAGCTCGGGCCGTACCGTTGCGTTGTCATCACGCACCAGAAAGGGCGCGACACGAAGGAGAATGTGAAACGCAATTTCGGTTGCGCTCATCCGGAAGGTTATCGCAAGGCGCTGCGTTTGATGCGGCTGGCCGAGAAATTTGGCATGCCGGTGATTTCGTTGATCGACACGCCCGGCGCGTATCCGGGCATCGGTTCCGAAGAACGGCACATTTCCGAGGCGATCGCGGTCAATCTGCGCGAGATGATGAAACTGCGTGTGCCGACGATCGCCGCGGTCATCGGCGAAGGCGGCTCGGGCGGCGCCCTGGGAATCGGCGTGGCCGATCGCGTGTTAATTCTCGAGAACGCGTACTATTCCGTCATCAGTCCCGAAGCTTGCTCGGCCATCTTGTGGCGGGATCGGCGCCATGCCGCTGAAGCAGCCGAGGCCCTTAAACTAACTGCGCAAGATTTGCTTAAGCTTGGAGTGATCGATGAAATCGTGCCGGAGCCGGAAGGTGGCGCGCATCGCGATTACGATTTCGCCGCCGCGAATCTTGGCACGGCGCTCCGCCAAAATTTAGAAAAACTTCTCGAGCACCCGATCGAGCAGTTGCTCAAGAAGCGCTATAAAAAATTCCGCGCGCTCGGAAATTTTGCCGAAGGCAAAACAACCACAGCCTCTTCATCGCGTTCCTGACCGTGATTTGTCGTTGTTGTCGATCTTACGGTTATTTTGTGGCGATTTTCTTCGTCGCCGCTCTCGCCCGTGGTGGACCGGCTTCCGATTTTCGGTTTCATCGGGACACGCTCTCATTCGTGAACTCCACCGTGTTCGAATACAGCGAAGGGCACGCCCGAGCGCTAACCGCTGTCGCGAATAAGAACAAGTCGCAACGGTACACGCGACGCTGCTTCGTCATGAGCCGAACGGTGATGCAATTTAAGAAGTTCGCGCGCTTCGATCCGAAGGCTCCGCTATTGGATGACAAAACACTCGCCGCGCGTATTCGTGACGTAACGCATCGGCCGCCCTGGCACGATGCTTTGGCGGCGGAGAAGCGCGTAGTTTTTTCCGGCTACGCGGATCTGCGGGCCTTGAGCGAATCGCGCGGACGCGTATTACAAAAAAATATCGGACTGGGCTGGCCAACTTACTTACGAGTGGGCAACTCCCGGATGTTCTATTTGCACAGCCCAAAATATCAGGAACAAACTCAGGTCAATCTCGAAGCGACACTTGCGCGCGGTGAGTTTTTCGTGGCTTATCTTTCCGATTTTCCGATCCTACATATTAATCACTCGGTCCTCGTTTACTCGCACAAACCGACGCGCTTGAAGGATGGAAGCGCTCACTACCTGGTTTATGATCCGAATCATCCCGACGGACCGCGCGAGTTGAAATGGTTGCCCACCAAACGCGCCTTCGATTTTCAAAAAGACCAGGAATTTGTCGGAGGTTTTACGCGCGTCTTTCAAGTTTACGGCAGGCCGTTGCAATGATCTCGTCTAAGATACCGGACCACTTAGGCAGTTGTTAGTTATTAGTTGTTAGTTGTTAATGTCGATCTTGCGCCGGCCCGGGCGGCGGAAATAAGAAGCGCAACGCCGGATCGACACGCGACGCCCACGCCGCTTCATTATGATCGCCGCCTTCGACTTCAGTATATTGGAGATCGTTGAACAACTTCCAACCCTTCTCGATCAGGATATCGCGCAACGTGCGGGCGCGTTCCCACCCAGGCTCATTTGTTCCCGTATCCAGCCAGATTTTCAGCGGCGGCTTGTCACCAGTAGAATCGACCAACCGATAAATCGAGAAATCGTCCCACCAAATCGAGGGCGACATGACGATAAGGCGCGTGAAAGCTTGCGGATACAAAATTCCAATCGCGAGCGTTACGAGCGCGCCAAGCGATGATCCGCCCAGGCCGGTGAACTCGGCACCGCGCTTTGTTCGATATTTCTTGTCGATGTACGGCTTGAGTTCGTTGATCAAGAAGTCGCCGTATTGGCGCGCCAATCCGCGGCTGCGTTTTTTGCGTTCCGATGTGTGGTCGTAGATGCCGCACGTCGGCGCGTATTCGTGAATGCGATCTTCGCCCATGTTGAAGACTGCCACGATGATGAGCGGCTCGATCAACCCCTTGCCGATCAATCGTTGGGCAGTCTCATCGACGCCCCATTCCACGCCGGCGAATGAAGTGGCCGCATCAAAAACATTCTGTCCGTCGTGCAAATACAAGACCGGGTAGCGTCGTGGCACGAAGCGGCGGTAACCGCGCGGCAGGTAAACAAGAACGTCGCGTCGATTGCCAAGAATCTTCGAAGGAAACGCGCGGTGCCGCTTAATGTTTCCAGTAAGCGTGTGTTTGGGCATACAAGTCGAAACGCATCGCTGAAGATGTCGATCTTGTCCAACGCATGGCCAAGAGCAGGAACGAATTCAGGTAGGGGCGATTGACCTCAATCACCCGCTCTCTCTATTGTCGATCCTTCCGAAGATGAACGAACGTTACATTAAGTGGCACACGCCTCATCTGAACCGCGAGTTTGAAATGCTCGCCTTCGGTGAAGGCGGGGGCATTCCGCTCATTCTATTTCCAACTTCGTTCGGCAGTTATTATCAAAACAGGGATTTCGGTCTGGTCGGTGCCGTGAGCGGCTATGTCGATGTGGGCAAGGTCACGGTCTATTGTCCGGACGCGATCGATCTTGACAGTTTTTACAACAAGGCGATCCATCCGGCCGATCGGATGCGCACGCATAACGCTTACGAAAATGTGATTGTGCAGGATGTGTTCGATCTGGCGCGACGCGAATGCAATTGCCAGCGCGTGGCGGTGAGCGGCGCGAGTCTAGGCGCGTATCATGCCGGCAATATTGCGTTCCGCCATCCAGATTTGGTGAGCCACTTTATCAGCTTGAGCGGCTCGTTCGACATCAGCTCATTCTTCGATGGCTATTACGACGATAATATTTATTTCAACAGTCCGTACCATTACCTGCCCAACTGCACCGACCCGTGGAAATACGGTCACATGGGAATCGTTATCGGCACCGGCGAATGGGACAACACCCGCCACGAATCGCTTCGCCTCTCCGAGATTTTGAATTCGAAAGGCATCAACCATTGGCTGGACGACCGGAAATGGTGCGGCCACGATTGGAACTACTGGTGCGACATGCTGCCGTATTATTTATCGCTGATCTGATTTTCGACGCGGCTCGAAATGACAACAAGCCGTATCCTTATTCGTATAAATTTGCGTAATCCGCGGTTGATCTCTTTATGAAGAAAATCGGAATCCTCTTTGGACAGGAACACAGTTTCCCGCCGGCATTTGTTGAGCGCGTGAATCAGAAAACGGGCGGCAGCGACATCGTTGCGGAGTTCGTGAAGATCGACAAGGTGGTGCAAGGCGAGCCGTGCGGTTACGACGTGGTAATCGACCGCATTTCGCAGGACGTTCCGTTTTATCGTGCCTGGCTTAAGAACGCCGCGCTCACCGGCACCGCGGTGGTGAACAATCCGTTTTGGTGGAGCGCCGACGAAAAATTTTTCAATAACGCGCTCGCGACCAAGATCGATGTCGCCGTGCCGCGCACCGTGCTCTTGCCATCGAACCAACCGCCGCCGGACACGAACGACCAGTCGTTTCGCAACCTCGCATATCCGATGAACTGGGAAGAGATTTTCAGCTACATCGGCTGGCCCGCGTTCTTCAAACCATTCGCGGGGGGCGGATGGAAGAACGTTTATCGGTTAAACAATCCTGACGAATTCTTCAGCGCCTACCACGAAACGGGCCAGCTGGTCATGATGTTGCAGGAAGAAGTGAAGTTCGACATGTACTTCCGCTGCTACGGCATCGATCAACGCAACGTCCGCATCATGCCCTACGAACCACGGCATCCGTATCATTTGCGTTATCAAACTGAGTGGCAGGCGCCGCCGGAAGTTTTGCAGAAGATCGAGCAAGGCGTGCTCACGTTGAATCAATATCTTGGGTACGACTTGAATACGGTTGAGTTTGCTATTCGTGAGGGCGTTCCGGTGGCGATCGATTTTTGCAACCCCGCACCTGACGCGGAAGCGGCGAACGTCGGTCAGGCGAACTTCGAGTGGGTGGTCGAGGCCGTCTCCGACATGGCGATTCGCAAAGCGCGAGAGCACATCCCCGGCCGAAATAATTGCAGTTGGGGCAAGTTCGTCCACGCCGCGGTCAACATGCGGCGGCTGGAAGATCTTGCCTAAGATCGACAATCAACTTCGCGTGTCATCCTGAGCGGAGCGAAGGATCTCACAAAGAATGATGCGTTACGCGATGGGGCTTGTGCGATCCAATAGCTGTTGTGAGATCCCTCGTCGTCTTCGCGACTCGGGATGACAATGCGCTATTTTTGAGAGAGGATTGTCCCCCGCCATGAGCAAGAAGAAGCATACTTTCACTCTCGGCATCGAAGAGGAATTCGCGATTGTCGATCCGGAGACGGGCGAGTTGCGCTCGCACATCCAGGAAATCCTCGAAGGCAGCAAGGTCACGCTTAAAGAGCAGATCAAACCCGAGATGCACCAATCGGTCGTCGAGCTCGGCACGGAAATTTGCCAGTCGATTGTCGAGGCGCGATCGCACGTCGTTGATTTGCGTAGCAAGCTCGCCACTCTTGCGGGGCGCGGCGGATTGAAAATCGCGTCGGTCGGCACGCATCCGTTTTCGCATTGGCACGATCAACTCATCACCGAAGGCGAGCGTTACCAGGAAATCGTTAAAGACATGCAATTGCTCGCGCGCGCGAACCTCATTTTCGGATTGCATGTGCACGTCGGTATTCCCGATCGCGAATCGGCCATCCACGTCATGAATCAGGCCCGCTACTTCCTTCCGCATATCTACGCGCTCTCGGTCAACTCGCCGTTCTGGGTCGGCCGCAACACCGGCCTAAAAGGTTACCGGTTGAAAGTGTTCGAGCGTTTTCCGAGAACGGGAATTCCGGATGCCTTCGAAAGCCTTTCCGAGTACGAAGATTACTGCAAGCTGCTGGTCAAAACCGGCTGCGTTGATAACGCCAAGAAAATTTGGTGGGACATCCGGTTGCACCCGTTTTTCGACACGCTCGAAGTGCGTGTTTGCGATGCGCAAACGCGCGTGGACGACACGCTCGCGATTGCGGCGCTAATCCAGGCCGTGATCGCGAAGTTGTTCAAGCTGCTTCGTCAAAACACTACCTTCCGCGTTTATCGCCGCCGGCTACTCGATGAAAACCGCTGGCGCGCGTCACGTTACGGAATCGACGGCAAGCTCATCGATTTCGGCCGGGAAGCCGAAGTTGAAACACGCAGTCTCTTGAACGAGTTGCTCGAATTCATCTCGACCGAAGTTGGAGAACTTGGCAGCGCCAAGGAGATGGCGCACATCGAACGCATCATGCGCGAAGGGACCGGCGCGGATCGACAATTAGCCACCTGGGAACGGACGCACGACATGAAGGCGGTCGTCAATCAAATCGTGGACGAGACTTACCAGGGATTGAGCGTTGGCTAGACATGACAAAGCCGGTTTACTCCCAGCGAATTTCCGCGTAAAACTGTCCGCCTTGCCAATGCCAGATCGAATTGTTGCCGATAAAATAGACGTCGATCCGGAGCTGATTCCCGGTGCCCGTAATGCCGTGCGCATTTGTCTTCAGTTAAAACCGGAAGAGCGGATCACGATTATCACCGACGAAGCGACCTGCGATATCGCGGCGGCCTTGCAGGTCGAAGTAGATGAAATTGGCGCCGAGCACGCCGTTTTTATCTTGGAAAATTATTCATCGCGCCCGCTCGTTGCCATGCCGCAAATCATCCTCGACGATCTGGCCCAATCGCAGGTCTCGATCTTTTGCGCCCAGTCGCAGCGCGGCGAGCTCCCTGCGCGGATGCAAATGAGCGATGTCGTGAACAAGAAACACATTCGCCACGGTCACATGGTGAATATTACGCGCCAGATCATGCTCGAAGGAATGCGCGCAGATTTCCGCGCCATTGACGCGCTCAGCCAGCGATTGATCGAGCGTGTGCGTCATGCCGAGCGCATTACGTGTCGCACGCCGCACGGCACCGATTTCCAAGGTGAGTTTTCGCCAAAGCTGAAATGGTTAAAAACGAGCGGCATCATCACGCCGGAGAAATGGGGCAATCTGCCCGGCGGCGAAATTTTCACTTCGCCGGCAAACACGAATGGCACGTTCGTCGTCGATGGCGTGGTCGGCGACTATCTTTGCCAAAAATATGGCGATCTGCACGACGCGCCGCTCACCATCGAGGTGAAGAACAATCGCATTGTCGATCTTCGTTGCGATCACAAGGAACTGTTGGAGGAATTCCGCGAATACACGAGCACGGATGAAAACAGTAATCGCGTCGGCGAATTTGCCATTGGCACCAACACCGCCTGCACACGCGTCATCGGCAACATTTTGCAGGACGAAAAAATCCCCGGCGTTCACATCGCCTTCGGTCATCCCTACGCCGAACACACCGGCGCCGATTGGAAATCGAAGACGCACATCGATTGCGTCGGGCGCGACTTCGACATCTGGTTCGACGGCGAGCAAGTGATGGAGCGCGGGAAGTTCTTGGCCTAATCGATGGAACCGGCGAGTCGTTGGCGGTTTAACGCTGACTTCACTGCGGAAAAATATGCGACGCTGGTGCGTTGCGTGAATGAGACGGAAAAATGGCCGACGGATTTTCGCGTCTCAGAGACGCCGATTTTCTTAACGAATGAGTTCACGAATGAAGTAATAGGCGCCGCCAGTGCGATCGTCGATCTTGTCCGGACACCGGAGTTCGCGCGACATGCGAAGTCGGCGATTCCAAAAGGCTTGGAAGTGCCGGATGAGTCGACGCATCCGAATTTTCTGGTCGTCGATTTCGGAATTTGTGGTGAAGGAAATCGGCTCGTCCCGCGATTGATCGAGCTCCAGGCGTTCCCAAGCTTGTTCGGCTTTCAGTTAATGCTTTTGCATTGCATGCGGAAAGCTTTCCCAGCGATTCCGCGCGACTGGACCTCATCGTTCGGGGGGATAAAAGACGATGAATACATCGAGCTGTTGCGCCGCACGATTATCGCCGATGTCGATCCGGAAAACGTCATCCTGCTCGAGATCGAGCCGGAGAAACAGAAAACGCGAATCGATTTCGCAGCCACGGAAACATTGCTTGGAATCCGATCTGTCTGTCTGACGAAAATCAGGAAACGCGGCCGCCAACTATTTTACGAACGCGATGGGCGGGAAATGCGCATCGAACGGATTTATAATCGCGTCATCTTCGACGAATTGCTGCGGCGCTCCGATGTCGATCCGGGTTTCCGATTTCAAGACGATCTCGATGTCACTTGGGTTGGCCATCCCAATTGGTATTTCCGGATTAGCAAACATTCGCTGCCATTTCTAAAAACGGAGCGCACGTCGCTGGCGTTTTTCGCGGACGAGTTTCCGGCCGGAGAGAAGATCGGCGATTACGTTCTGAAGCCGCTTTACTCATTCGCCGGACTCGGGGTGGACATGAAACCGACATCCGAAAAACTCGCGGCGCTCGAAAAACCGCGGGAATGGATTTTGCAAAAGAAAGTCACCTACGCCGAGTTTGTGCCGACAGTCGATGGTCGAAAATCAAAAGCAGAAATCCGGATGATGTTTGTGTGGCCGGACGACGACATCGGGCCGACTCTGGTGAACAATCTCGTCCGGATGAGCCAGGGGGAAATGATGGGCGTCGATTTTAACAAAGACAGAACCTGGGTCGGCTCAAGTATCGCGCTCCACCAAGGAGGCCAATCCGACGGTGGCGAATTTGGGCGGAAGAAATAAACGCGCTTGAGTTTTTATCGTGCGACCCGTATCGCTGGAGGAAGATGTCCTCGGATACCCGGAAAGCGCTTGGCCTGATTTCGATTTACACCGGCCTGCTGTTTTTCCTAATCGGCTTCGCCGGCCGGATGAAATCCGATTTTCATTCCCGCCTCGAAATATCGACCGCGGGATTTTATGCCGCCGGCGCCTTCGCGGCGCTGGGGGTGATCATGCTTTTGCTCTCCTTTAAAGGAAAGCGGAGCTGAATCAACGCGAACGCGGCGGCAACCGTTTCCGATCGCCGCCGCATCGGTCTGCCAACCAACCGAGGTTATTCTTTCTGTGCGGCGTGAAGCTTCGTCGCGGCGTCGCGCATTTGTGCGTGCGCTGCCTTCATGTCATCAAGTTTTTGCAGCTGTTCGGCGGTGAGCAGAGGCCGGATTTGCGCCATGGTGGATTCCATCACGGCTTTGGATTTCTGCATCGCATCCTGGTGAATTGCCTTCAACTGCGGTTTGGCTTGGTCGAGAATCGGTTGAACCTTTGCCGTCTGATCCGGCGTCAGGTTCAGCATCTGGCCTATCTTGTCCAGACGATTTCCATGGCCGTGCCAGCCGGGTCCGGCCTGCGCGATAGCGAAGCCGCTGAGCGCAATCGCGCCGGCGGCTGCAAGTGTAAGTAAGTTTCTTTTCATTTTTTTCTTTTTGTCTGTTCTGTTTGAGCGCCGAGGCACCCGTTCAATGGTGATGACCGAGCGCGGATGAGGCTGGTTACATTTTTTACGCTAAAATATCGAACTGCTTGGCGCAGCGAGCATTTCATGCAGTCCGACTAACAGATAGACGCTTGGCACAAGCGCCTCTACAGACAAAGGTGTAACCGGAACTGTCCGCTCCCTGTCATTATCAACGGTGTGGATACGCTCACGACTACATGGATGATCTTGATGCAGGCGCTCTGGTTACAGCTGCGCTTCAGCACGATGACGAAGCGGCTCGCGAATTGGTTCGCCGTCTTTATCCGCTTGTCGCAAAAATGGTGCGCGCGCATCGACCGCGCCGCGCTCCTGAAGAGGATCTTTGCCAAATGATTTTCATTAAGATGTTTCAAGGTTTGCCACAGTTCTCGGGCAAAGTCCCGCTGGAACACTGGGTTTCTCGCATCGCGATCAATACCTGTATCAACCAAATCCAGTCAGAAAGAGTGCGGCCGGAGATCCGACAGGCGGATTTGAGTGAGGAAGAAGCTGCGGTGGTTGAAAACCTGGCGACCTCCTCCGAGGAACTGACCCCGGACAAGCAATTTGCCTCGCGCCAACTGGTCGAGCACCTTCTCAGTGCACTGAAACCAGTCGAGCGTCTTGTGATCGATCTACTTTATCTGCAGGGGCGAACGGTGGCCGAGATAAGAAAAATCACCGGATGGAGCGTGGCGCTGGTGAAAGTGCGAGCGTTTCGGGCGCGGCAAAAAATGAAACAGCAATTGGAAAGAATTTCGATGGAGGAAAAGCGATGAACCATGTCGATCTAAAAATCGATCGCCTGCTGCGATCAGCTGCGCAGGGGAACGAGGATGTTTCTTCGACCGCGCCGTTCGGATTCGATACGCGAGTTGTCGCGCTCTGGCGCGCGGAAAGGCCGGGAAATTCCAACGGCCTGGCGCGATTGCTTCGCCGCGTCGCGTTCACGGCCGCGAGCGTCATCGTGATTTCTTCCGCGGCTGCGCTTTATGAAATCAAGGAAGAGCGCGAAGCGGGCGAACCATTTGCCAACGAATTCGCGATCGCGGACAGCGCGATTCAAAGCGAGTTTCCACAATGAACCGCGCGTTGCAGTGGAAACTCGTGGCCGGATTCATCCTGGTCTTCGTGGCCGGCGGAATAACTGGCGCCTTTGTCGGCGCGTTGCACGCGCGCAGTCAGGTTTTCGGTCCGCACCGCGGAATGCCCGGTGAGCGCATGCGACATTGGATTCGGCACGAGCTCGATTTGACACCGGACCAGGTCGCGAAAATTTCGCCGATCATCGACAAAGCTTCGGCACAACTGGAATCCATCCGCACGGAAACCGGCGGGCGCGTCCGCGAAATTGTGGAGCAGGCGCACCAGGAAATGGCGGCGAGTCTTACGGACGAACAACGCGCCAAATTGCAGAAGATCGAAGCGCGCCATCAGCATCGTCGCGGTTTTCACCAGCCGCGCATGTCTCCGTCCGACCACGAGGAGCCTAACTCGCAATAGGCATACGATGTCTGAAATTGCGAGCGTCGCGCCGGCCCTACAATTGTTCCACGATTTCGCGCAATAGCCCCGGCCCGCGGTAAATGTAACCGGTGTAAACTTGGAGAAGCCGCGCGCCAGCTCCGAGTTTCTCTCTCGCTGATTCCACATTGAAGATTCCGCCCGACGCAATCACGGGGATTGTCGACCTTGTCGTGATCGCGCGCACGAACGCCGTCGATCTTTCCCTCAGCGGCTCGCCGCTTAATCCACCTTCTTGATTCTGCCGCGGCGAAATTGCCGAATGATCAAGCGTTGTGTTGGTCGCGATGATCCCGTCCACCTGGTTTTCTTCGCAGACCGCAATCATCTCTTCGAGCTCAGCCGGCGAAAGGTCGGGAGCAATTTTGATAACGATCGGCTTTCGTGCGGTTTGGTTTTCTTCACGGATTGCGCGCAACAGAATAGACAATGATTCTCGCGTCTGCAGCGAGCGAAGTCCCGGCGTATTCGGCGAGCTGATGTTGAGCGCGATGTAATCGGCAAACGGATGCAATCGCTGAAACGAGTAACGATAGTCGGACGTGGCTTCTTCCACCGGCGTCACTTTCGACTTGCCGATGTTGATCCCGACCGGCACGCGCGGCCAGCGTCCGCTTTCGCGCAATTTCCGCAGCCGTTCCGCGACAACGTCCGCGCCATCGTTATTAAATCCGAGCCGGTTAATCAGCGCTTGTTGTTCGGGATAGCGAAAGATGCGTGGTCGCGGATTTCCCGGCTGCGCCTTGGCCGTTACCGTTCCGATCTCGATGAAACCGAAGCCGAGTGCTTCCCACGCAGGAAGGGCGACCCCGCTCTTGTCGAAGCCCGCAGCCAGACCGATTGGATTCGGAAAGGTCAATCCGAAAACCGTTTTTGGCTTCGGTGGCGGCTGGAAAATCCTCAACGTTCTTAGCGCAAGATCGACATGCGACGCGTGGCGCAACGTCCCGATGGCAAAATGATGTGCGGTTTCCGGATGGAGCGAAAAGAGCAGCGGCCTGACGAATCGCTCGTAGGCATTTTTCATTTGCCGATGCAAAACTGGCTGAACACGGAATCGAGAATCTGTTCGACGTCGACCGCTCCGAGCACTTCGCCCACAGCGTGTAGTGCGTCGCTAAGATCGACAGCGACGTATTCAGGCGCGAGGCCATTGCTCATCGCATCAAGCGCGCGACCGCACGCTTGATGCGCGCGCCGCAAACAATCGCGGTGGCGCATATTAATCGCGACCGCGCTTTCCGGTCGCAAATTTTCTTTCGTAATGCGGTTGAGGATTTCCTGCTCGAGACAGGATAGACCTTCTCCCGTCGCGCAGGAAATGCGGAGCCCATCGACATTTTTCCAATCGCCATGTTCGGGCAGATCGCTTTTGTTGAGAAGCATGATCTCGGCGCCATTTCCCGAGCGCGTTTCAAAATCTGCGGGTTTCGGGGCGTTTCGATCGGCGATGCGCAGACACAAGTCGGCGGTTTCCAGCGATTTTTCCGTACGCGCCATTCCCTTTCGCTCGAGGTCGTTGGTCGATGCACGTAACCCGGCGGTGTCGAGCAACCGGATCGGCAGGCCGCGGAGGTTGATCAATTCTTCGATAGTGTCGCGCGTTGTTCCGTGCGTGTCGCTCACGATCACTCGCTCGTAGCCGAGCAAGCGATTGAGCAAGCTCGATTTGCCGGCGTTGGTTGCGCCGTAAATCACGACCCGGACGCCTTCGTGCAAAATTCGCCCCTGATCGGCGGTTGCCAACAAGGCGTCCATTTCTTTGCGAATCGAATCCAGGCGCGCACGTAGTTGCAGGCGGTCGTCCGGCGCGATTCCTTCTTCTGGAAAATCGATCGACGCTTCGATGTTCGCGACAAGAGCAACAAGTTCATCGCGGATTTTCTTTATCTGTTGGCCGAGTCGACCCTCAAGCTGCTCGGTCGCAGATCGCAAAGCGAGATCGGTCTTGGCGCGAATCAGATCGATGACCGCTTCGGCTTGCGTTAAATCCATCTTGCCATTCAAAAATGCGCGCTCGGTGAATTCGCCGGGACGCGCGCCGCGCGCGCCCGCGCGTAGACATGATTCGAGCACACGCGCGCTTACCAGCGTGCCGCCATGACAACTGATCTCGACCAGATCTTCGCCGGTGTAACTGGCCGGCGCACGATGGATCGACATCATCCCCTGATCGATCAATCGTCCGGCCTCATCGACAATCTCTCCGAAGTGCTGAACATGGGGTGGAAACTCAGACGGCTTTTGTTTGGCGCGAAACATTTTGTCCGCAACTGCGATCGCGTCCACGCCGGAGATTCGGACGAGCGCAATCGCGCCTTCGCCCGCGGGCGTGGAGATTGCAGCGATGGTATCGCCCGCGATCACGTGCTCGTGCTGCGCAGTCAACTTGGTCGATCCTGCGACAGGACTTCCTTCAGCGCGGCGATGCATTTTCGATTTTGGGTCATCGTTCCGATGGAAATGCGGACCCACTCCGGCAAGTTGTAACCCTTGAGCGGACGAACAATGATTTTCCTGGTTAATAGTTTCCCAAATATCGCGGGACCATCGCCGACGTTCACCATGATGAAATTTCCGGCGCTCGGGATAAACGCCAATTTCAGTTCGGCGAATTCTTCCTGTAAATAGGAGCGGCCGTCATCGACCAGGCGCTTGGTTTCGCGCTCATGCGCCTTGTCTTCGAGCGCGGCAAGCGCGCCGATCTGCGCGATGCTGTTTACGTTGAACGGCTGCCGCGTTTTCTGAAGCACCGCAATCATTTCGGGATGCGCGATTCCGTAACCGACGCGCGTGCCCGCGAGTCCGTGGATTTTCGAAAACGTGCGCAACACGACAACATTCCGGCGATCCCGAACGTACTTGAGGGTGTCGGGCGGATTGTCGATGAACTCGTAATACGCTTCATCGAAAACCGTGACGACATTTTCCGGAACGCGCGACATGTACTTATCGATTTTGTCCTGGGAGATCAATGTGCCGGTTGGGTTGTTCGGGTTGGCGATGAAGACAATGCGCGCCTTCGGTGTAATCGCATCGAGCATAGCGTTGAGATCGTGTTCGTAATTCGGGCTCGGAGTTTCGATTGTGTGCGCGCCGAAAAGTGCTGCGATCAATTTGTAGGCAACGAAAGCATGCTCGGAAGCGATCGCTTCGTCGCCGGGTTTTAGAAAGGCGTGACCGAGAAATTCGATTACTTCGTTCGAGCCATTTCCGAGAATGATGTTTTCGCACTTAACACCGAGTTTCGAGGCGAGCGCATTTCGCAGATAAAAACCGCCGCCATCCGGATAGAGTTGCGCATCATTCAATGCAACGCGCATCGCTTCGATCGCTTTCGGCGATGGCCCAAGCGGATTCTCGTTAGAAGCGAGTTTGATGATTTCACGAGGATCGATATTGAGCTCGCGCGCGGTTTCCTCGATCGGCTTGCCCGGTTCATAAACGGAAAGCTCGCGCAACTGCGGATTAGCGATGTCCCAAAGCGACTGCATTGGCCGCGAACTTAAGCAGAATTCCTGTCCTGGTCTAACCGCGGGAGAGGCTTGCGATTGACGTGGCGAAATGCGATGAAGGTGCCTTGGCGCATTACTTTCAGAATTTTTGGGAAAATGTAACCGGGGGAGCTAATTTTTGGACATTCTTCGGGTTGACGGCCAACCTCCTATTCGCGAGCCGCTTCGCTATCCAGTGGTACGTTTCGGAGAAGCTCAAGCGCAGCGTTATTCCGGTGCAGTTTTGGTACTTAAGTATCGTCGGAAGCGTGATGATGCTGATCTACGCAATCTACATCGGAAAAGTGCCGCTCATCCTGGGCTTTTTGTTTCCGACAATTATTTACATTCGTAATCTGATATTGATTCGCAAAGGCGAGCGCGAATCTAAAATTGGTGTAAGCGAGACGGACGGTGATCGCTAGCAATCAAATTATCTACCTCGACAACAACGCCACGACGCAGCTCGATCCGGCGGTGGTGGAGGAGATGCTGCCATTCCTGACGAATTGTTACGGCAATCCATCGAGCGGTTATCGATTCGGCATGCAAGTGCGGAAGGCGATCGATCTGGCGCGCGAGCGCACGGCCGGATTGCTCGGGTGCGAACCCGGCGAAATTGTTTTCACGAGTTGCGGGACCGAGTCGAGCAACGCCGCGATCAATTCCGCAGTGCAATTCGAGCCGCGCAGCAAACATGTTGTGACCAGTGCGGTAGAACACAGCGCGGTCTTGCGGCATTGCCAGGAACTCGAGAGACGCGGAGCTGAAGTGACATTTCTCGGAGTCGACCAAAATGGCGATGTCGATCTTGCCGAAGCGGAGAAAGCGATTCGTCCCAACACAACGATCGTCTCGATGATGTGGGCGAACAATGAGACCGGCGTGTTATTCCCGGTTGAGAAGATCGCGGCAATTTGTCGTGAGAAACACGTTCTCTTTCACACCGACGCCGTGCAAATCGCCGGTAAGGTCCCGATTCGCCTCCGCGATTCGGCCATTAATTTTCTCTCACTCTCGGCGCACAAATTCCACGGACCAAAAGGCGTCGGTGTTCTTTATGTAAATAAGCGCTCGCGTTTCAGTTCTTCCATCATCGGGGGAAGCCAAGAGAACGCGCGGCGCGCTGGAACGGAAAACGTGGCGTCGATTGTCGCGCTTGGAAAAGCAGCGGAACGCGCGGCCGAATGTCTATCCGACGAGGCGACGCGAGTGCGGACAATGCGCGGTCGATTCGAGAACGGGATTCTCGGAACAGTGAGCGGCGCATCGGTTAACGGCGCGGGCGCGGAGCGGCTTCCGAATACATCCAATTTCTCCTTTGACGGAATAGAATCGGGAGCAGCGTTGATGCTCCTGGATCGCCACAATATTTGTTGTTCGGCCGGCTCGGCTTGCCGAACCGGCTCGGGAGAAAGCTCTCACGTTTTGCGAGCGATGCATGGAAACGCTGAGCGCGCGCAAAGCAGCCTCCGTTTTTCTTTCGGACGCTTCAATTCCGAGGCCGATGTGGACAAAGCGCTCGAGATCGTCCCGCAAGTGATCGAAAAATTGCGCCGATTGAATTCGCCGGTGGCGAGCGCGCAACCCGCGAAGGCGTCGACACGCTGATCGCGAAGGCTCGCAACTTGCTCGCCTTTGCCTAGGCTAAGATCGACATGAAAGTTTCCACTGCTCAATCCTCCGCTGCGACTTGGCCGGAGGAGAAAAAGAGCGCTTGGCCCTTAATCATTGCGATTGGTTGTTTCGGTTTGCTCTGGCTTGAGACGATCAATCATTTGAAAGGCGAATGGTCATTCAATCCGCAATACGCGTATGGATGGGGTGTTCCGTTCCTTGCCCTTTATTTGTTTTGGCGACGCTGGTCCACGCGGCCCGCGCCGGCGCCGCCAGGACAACGGCTCTTGCCGATCGCACTCGTCATTTTTTGCGCGCTAATTTTCTTTCCGATTCGCTTTCTTTCCGAAGCAAATCCTGATTGGCGTTTGCTCAGTTGGATGTTTTCTGTCGTGGCCGTCGTGATCACGACAAGTTGCATTTTTTTGGCGGGCGGCCGGCGGTGGCTTCATCATTTCACGTTTCCAATTGTTTTCTTTCTCGTCGCGGTTCCATGGCCAACGCACATCGAGCAATTCGTCGTGCAGCATCTCATGCACGCAGAGGCAGCGATCAACGTATCGATGCTAAACCTCGTTGGAATTCCCGCCGTCCAACAGGGCAACGTCATCGAAGTCGGCTCCGCACTCATCGGAATCGAAGAGGCGTGCAGCGGCGTCCGGTCGTTGCAAGCGACTTTGATGGTGTCGCTTTTTCTCGGCGAACTTTATTCGTTCAACGCCCTTGCTCGCGTAATCCTGGTCGTGGCCGGAGCGTTGCTCGCTTTCTCTTGCAATCTCGTTCGCACGGCAATTTTGGTTTGGATCGGCGCACACCAGGGAACCGAGGCGATCGAAAAATGGCATGATCCGGCTGGGATGACGATTCTGTTGGTCTGCCTGGCCGGTCTTTGGATGCTCAGCTTAATAATGCAACGCCGTTCCGTTTTTGTAAGTAAACAAGCCGCAAACGGGGGAGCGACGGCCCCTGTGCGCTTCTCACAACCTTTGCTGATTGGCCTCACGCTTTGGATACTTGTTGCGGAAGCCAGCGTGCAGAGTTGGTACAGGTTTCATCGACCTTCGGTTACGGACACGCGTTGGGCAGTGAACTGGCCAACGTCGGAAAGCGAATACAAATCGGTAACCGTGCCCACCGAAGCCGAAAATCTGCTGCGTTACAACGAAGGCGGCGCAGGCACATGGCAGGGAAGCGACGGCCGTCCCTGGATGATGTATTTCTTTCGTTGGTTTCCTGGGCGCACAGCCGCGCTTTTTGTGAAAATTCATCGGCCCGATGTTTGTCTGCCGGCCAGCGGGATGACCTTGAGTCACGATGCTGGATTACGATTGATCACCGTCAATGGCGCGAGCCTGCCGATTCGCTCGTATCGATTTTATGATCGGGGAACGCCGCTCCATGTTTTTTATTGTTACTCGGACGGTCGCTCTTCCTATGAGAACGCGGCCGCCGCCGAACGGGAAGATTGGACGGCGAGCGGCCGTTTGCGTGCGGCGTGGGAAGGCCGGCGCGATGTGGGAGCGCAGATGTTGGAAATCGTGGTGTGGGGCTACGAAGACGACCGCGATGCGGAAGAAGCGTTGCAGCGCCAGCTCGCGAAAATTATCCAGCTCGGCTGAATCGACATCTTCACGAATCCGAAATATCGTGAGGACTTACCGCTTCTATGATGGATAAGCCTCTCGATCCCTCTTCGCCGCTTTACGAACATGCTGCCCATGGATTGCGCCGGCGTGATCTCGATCCCGACCCGATCAAGCAATTCATCAACTGGTTCACCGCGGCAACAGAGGCCGGTATTCGCGATGTAAACGCGATGAGCCTCGCCACCGCCAGCCCGGATGGGAAACCGTCGGTGCGCATCGTTCTGCTGAAGGGTTTCGATCAGGACGGCTTTGTCTTTTTTACAAATTACGCGAGCGAAAAAGGGCGACAGTTGGATGTGAATCCAAACGCCGCGCTCGGATTTTATTGGATCGAACTCGATCGACAGATTCGCATTAACGGAAAAATTGAAAGGACGTCGCACGAGGAATCCGAACGCTATTTCCACTTGCGTCCGCTGGGCAGCCAGCTCGGGGCGTGGGCATCGCGACAAAGCGAGGTGATCGACGCACGCCGTGTCTTGGACGCGCAGTTGGCCGAAATGACCGAACGCTACGGCGACGGCCCCATCCCATTGCCGCCGCAATGGGGCGGATACCGCTTAAAACCGGCGACGATTGAATTCTGGCAGGGACGTCTAAATCGTTTGCACGATCGGTTTCGCTATACGCGACGCGCCGATAGCAGTTGGTGCATCGACCGGCTTTCCCCTTAATGGCGAGGGCCCGACCTCGTCAATGAATTAGAATCCGCTGCGAATACCGCGATCAGGGTCGCGCGGACTTATTACGCCGCCGAGGCGGTCCCACGCGGCTTTCACCGCCGGAAGTGCCTGATCCCACGGCAAATCCGAACCGGCGCAATGCTTTTCGTAATCGAGTGCCAAGTCATCCTCGATTTCTTCGAACTTCTTGCCGGTATATTTCGCCGCGCCTTCATGACCAGTGCGATACGCCGGAGCGTAATGTTCAAATGAAAGATTCTTGTCCGCATACGGCTGCTTTGCGTGATGTTCGCGCCAGTATGCTTCTGCCTTTGTGTGTTCGTCGGTCATTTGGAATCCTTTCGCTCTTCGTTAACTATTTCGTGATTGGGCCGTCGCATGGATGTGGATGATCGATAACTAAAAAGGCGCAAAAGAGCGCGGATGTGCGAATCATTTATATGATCAATCCGAATGGGGATGAGTTTATCGAAGACGATCCGCTGGCGGCGCCGATGCAGCGCCCCGGAGAAAATGTGACTGGAGCACAACGGCGTTTGCAACAGGCGGCTCAAAAAGTTTCCGAGGCGGCTGGCGACACTTGGGAACAAACGAAAGAGAGAGCGAGCGCGGCGCGCGAACGCACGGAAGTTTTCCTGCGCGAGAATCCGGTGCCAACTATTCTTGGCGCGCTGGCGATCGGACTCGCCGTTGGGTTGGTTATTCGTTACGCGGCCAACTCAAAGGAAGAGGAAATTGAGACCAAATCGCCGCTCGGCAGCTTGAATTGGGGTTTTCTTTCTCTCCCGTTTTTGTGGCCGCTGTTCAAATCGGCCCGCGAAAAGTACGAAGAATCTACCGATGCCCTCAAAGACGGCGTGGGCCGGCTGCGTAAGATCGATATTGATCGTTATGCCAAACCGATCCGCAAACGCTGGAAAACCTGGACTCATTAGCGACGGCCAGCTGTCGATTGTGGAAACTAGTTAGGGACGAAGTTCTTGATCATTCGCACGACTGGCAATCCCAAGCCATTTGCGAGCGGAGCATCGTAGCATTCGACCGCCGAATAATTGAAGGCGGCATAAAACGGTTCACCCGCCAATGTTGCGACCAGTTCGGCGAGCGAAAGCCCGCATCAAGAATTGCTTTCTCACAAGCGTCGAGAATCGCATGCCCCAGGCCGCGGCGCGCCCAGTTTGGGTGAATAAAGAACGCGCGGATGCGCGCGGCGTCGCATGTGGGATTTAGCTCCGTATCGTCGCGGCCGGTTTCGTGATCGCTGCCAAAAAGTGTTTTGCGTTTGCTCCAACCGCCGCAGCCAATGAGTTCACATTCGTGTTCGACGACAAAGTAAGTTCCGTCGCAGATCAATTGCCGATCCACGCCGAAGACCAAGCCAAGGGCGCCGTCCATTTGCGCGGTGGAGTAGTAAGGCTTGCAGTGCGCGAACTGAAAGCGGAATCAGTTTTTCTAGACCGGGAACATCGGCATCGCGGGCAAGGCGCACCGACCAAGCGATTTTCACTGACGAATTAACCTCGCGGTCCGTCGAGTCGGTCGATCAAGACATCGAGAATGCGCGCCGTTGCGATGAGCGAAACAAAACAGAAGACGCCTTTGGCGAGCACGCACCAGAAGATCGGTTCGTTCTCGAACTTGCCCTCGAACACTTTGTTGCCGAGCAGGAAGGCGTAAGTGCAGAGGATCAAAACGATCACCGCCGCCGGGATAGCAATTGGGCGGATTGATTTCGTAGCTAGGATCGAGATCTACTCGCTCGGAAGTGGAAAGCCCAGCTTTTGAGAGCGCCCCTCATCGTCGTCTTGTCATTTCCGGGCGAGTGCGTGAATCTTAACGCTCCATGCCGCGATTACACCGCCAGAATTATCACGACATCGAGCGCATCATTGAGTTCGATTTTGTGCGCGCGACGGAAGCGGCTGCGCTCAATTCGCTGAAATGGCTCGGGCGCGGCGACAAGGAAAAAGCGGATGGGGCCGCGTGCGATGCGATGCGCGGAATGTTCGATCTAATGAACATCTGCGGCGAGGTCGTGATCGGCGAAGGAATCAAGGACGACGCGCCCGGAATTTTCAAAGGCGAACAACTCGGCACCTGGCTGCCGGGCACGCCGCAGTTCGACATCGCGATCGATCCGATTGATGGGACGACTAACATTTCCAAAGGCGCGCCGAACTCGATTAGCTGTATGGCGGCGGCCAGCCCCGAAGCAGGGGTGAAAGTCGCGTTGCGCGATGTTCTCTCGTTCTACATGACGAAACTTGCTTACGGACCACGCGTGATTCAATACATGCACAAGCGCGGCGACTCATTGCAATTGGAAGCACCGATCTCCGAGACGTTGGCGATTGTGGCGCGCGCTCTCGAAAAACGCGTTCAGGACGTTGTGGTCATGATGCTCGATCGTCCGCGGCACAAAGAGATTGTCGATGAAATCCGCACCGCCGGTGCGTCGTTGCGCATGATCAGCGACGGCGATATCGCGGCGGCGATGGCGCCGGCGATTCCGGAGAGCAATGTCGATCTTTACATGGGCATCGGCGGTTCGCCCGAGGCGGTGCTGGCGGCGGCTGGAATCAAATGTCTCGGCGGCGACATGCAGTGCAAAATGTGGCCGCGCGACGCGAAAGAACGGAAGAAATTGATAGACGAAGGTTGTGAAAAGGAACTCGATCGCATTTTCTTCGCCGACGACCTGGCCAACGGCAAGAACATCGTCTTTTGCGCGACCGGCATCAGCGACAGCGCGCTTTTGCGCGGGGTGAAATCGCAAGGCACGAGCGCGACCACGTATTCCGTATTGATGCGCGCGAAAAGCAAGACCGTGCGTTTCATCCGTGCGACGCACGACCTGACGACAAAGACGATCCGGCTTCGCTCCGACAATCGCGAGCACAGGATTTGATGTAACATGACCGTCCTCGGCTGTGATTCCCAAGCTGGAAGAAGCCTGCGCCACGACAAATCTCTCTGCTCGACAGAATAATCCCCGTTTGTTCAAATCAGGAAAATTCGCTGCTTATGAGACAACTACCGAAAACCGAACTGTCGCCCCAGAATGGCTGCGTCATCGATACGAAATGGAAACTCGGCCCTCTCAGCTACCACGCTTCGGCCGCCGGCAAAGTGCAGGCGGAACCCTCGCGAGACATCATCCGGCTGCCTGAGCTGGTCATCTACGATCACATCGGTTTCGGGGGCGCTTACGCCCGCACTAATCTCAGTTTTAATTACATCGGTGATTTTTGGAACGATCGCATCAGCTCGCTCATCGTGGTGAGCGGCGTTTGGCGATTTTATCGCGACGAATACTACAAAGGCGATCACTGGGACCTCGGGCCCGGCTATTACGAAAGCTTTTTTACCTCGAAAGGGCCCGACGACGTCGTCAGTTCGTTCCAAGCGATCGCGCTAACGTAAACGCGACTTCGCGATAAACGGACCGCGTTGCGGCGATCAATAGGTCGGGGCGTTCGTCCAGAATGTGGTTTGGCCTGTGGCGCTCTTCGCTTTGCGAATCACAATCGCGCTTCCGGCCGGAATGACGTCGTTGTCATGGTCGGCTAAGCGGCCTCCGACCAATTTCCAGCCAGCGTCTCTGACCGAATACGCCGCGAAGTAATAGTATGCGGCGCTCGGTTCCATCTGCTCCAAGCAGTAATCAGCCCGAAAGAAGGGACGGACGGGAAGCACGTTAAAGGTCTGAATTGCCTAAACGATTAGTTTGTCTGCTGGCGGGTATCGAACGCGAGTGGCTATTGTCCAACGCGAGCTGGAAATGATCTACGTGCAACGCACGACGGAATCATATAAAATGGTCGGAGATGGTTTCGTTGAATCGAGATGCGCTGACCGAGAAAGTTTTCAATGGCGAACGGATTTCGTCCGATGATGCCATCGAGCTTTATCGATGGCCGTTGGAAGAGCTCGGCGTGCTGGCCAACGCACGACGGGATTTGGCCAAAGCGAAGTCGTACGGCGGGAGCGGGCGCGAGATCGTCACCTACATTGTCGACCGGAACATCAACTACACGAACGTCTGCAACGTTTACTGCAAGTTCTGCGCGTTTTATCGAACGGAGAAAGACGAAGATCACTACGTGCTTTCGTTCGAACAGATTGATGAAAAACTCGACGAACTTTCGGCCGCGGGCGGTGTTCAAATACTGATGCAGGGGGGACATCATCCGAAATTGGGGTTCGAATGGTATGTCGATCTTTTGCATCACATCCGAGAAAAATATCCGCACATCAACATTCACGGATTCAGTCCGCCGGAGTTTCAGCACTTCTCGGAAACCTTTAAAATGCCATTGCGCGAGGTGATTTCGAAATTCAAAGAGGCCGGCCTTGGCTCGATTCCGGGCGGAGGCGGCGAGATTCTGGTCGACCGCGTGCGAAAGGAGATCTCGCCGCTCAAGTGCGATTCGGATCAGTGGCTGGAAGTAATGCAGATCGCGCACGAACTCAGTTTGAAATCGAGCGCGACGATGATGTTTGGTCACGTGGAAACGATTGAAGAACGTATTGAACATTTGCAGCGCATTCGCGATCAGCAGGATCGAAGTGGCGGATTTACGGCGTTTATTTGCTGGACGTTTCAGCCGCAGCACACGGTTCTGAAAGTGAAAAATCCGACCGGCGTAGCGGAATATTTGCGAACGCTGGCCCTCTCCCGGATTTTCCTGGACAACATTGAGAACGTACAAAGCTCATGGGTGACGCAAGGTCCGGACATCGGCCAGGTCGCGCTCAGGTACGGGGCGAATGATTTCGGATCGGTGATGATGGAAGAAAATGTGGTGAGCAGCGCCGGCACAACATTTCGCTTAAATGCCGGAGAGATTGAATCGCTGATTCGTGGCGCCGGGTACGAGCCGCGCCGAAGAAATAACTGGTATGAGCTTCTGAACTAATTGGCCGGTCGCGTTGTCTATGGAAAAACCACCCACTAATCCTCGAAAAATCCCGCCTTGACCTCAGCCGTCTTTACCATCTAATAGCCGCCTGTCCCGCGTCGGTTCGCTGCGCGGGACTTGGCATCTTCATTTATGAGACAAATTTCCGAATCGATCTGCCGTCCCTTGCTCGCGCTTGTTGCGACGCTGGTGACGGCAATGTCAGCCCACGGGCAAAGCCAGCAGGAGCAACAAGGCCCGCCCACAGTGCTGTCGATCGATGTGCGGTACAGTGGGCCGGCCAAGGTAAGCAAGGAAAAGATTCTTGCTCAAATGCAGACGAAGATCGGGCAGCCCTATTCCAATTCGGTGGTCGAACAAGATATTCGAAGTCTTTATCAGACCGGCGCAGTTCTCAATGTCCGCATCTTTGCCGAGCCGGAGGCCGGCGGGGTCAACGTCATCGTCGCGATTCAAACCCGATCGATTATACGTGAGATCGAGATCCAAGGGGCGAACCGGATCAGCGCAAAAAAAATCCGCAAGAAACTTAAAATCAAGATCAACTCAGCGGTAAACGAGGAGGAGCTGGAGAAGAACCGCCAGGACGTGATCGAGATGTATCAGGCGAGCGGATTCAATGATATCGACGTAAAGACGCGCGTCGACGTTATCGATGAGAAGCGAGGCACTTCGCGCGTCGTCTTCACGATAAGCGAAGGTGTGAAAGGCGCGATCCGCGCCATTCGGTTCGAAGGCAACACCGCTTTCAAGGATGGAGTTCTACGCAAGCAAATGAAGACGCATGGCAAGACGATTCTTGCCATGTTCGATAAGTCCGGACGACTGGATGAGACGCAGTTGCAGCAGGACTTGGACAGCGTTCGCGAATGGTACCAGAACCACGGCTATATCGACGTCGAAGTAAAAGACGTGCGCAAAGAGCGCAAAGAGGGCGAGAAGGGCCCCATGATCATCACGATCGTGATCGCGGAAGGCATTAAATATCACGTGGGAAAGGTCATAATTACTGGTGAGAAGATAACTACGGTCGAAAAGATTCGTTTCTTGCTTAAGATGAAGGAGGGCAACATCTATTCGCCAAAGGATTTGCACGACGACTCGAAGAGAATTGCGGATGCCTATGGCGCCGCCGGATATGTCGACCTTGAGCTAATGCCTGAGGGAAAGCCGGAGGGTACTGGAAGAATCGACGTTCATTACAAAATTGAAGAAGGTAGCCGCTCGTTTGTGCAGAGAATCAACATCGTCGGCAATACGCGCACGAAGGATAAAGTGCTCCGGCGCGAAGTGCTCGTTGCACCTGGGGACGTTTATAACACCGTGCGAGTGGACCTCACCAAGAAGCGTCTCGACAACCTCGGTTACTTTTCGAAAGTCGACACCTTTCCGGATGATACCGGTATCGCCGGTCGCAAAGATCTGACCATCCAGGTAGAGGAGAAACGAACCGGTTCACTCAGTTTCGGCGGCGGCTTCAGCACGGTCGATTCATTGGTTGCCTTTGTCGAACTCACACAAGGCAATTTCGATATCGCGGATTGGCCAGGCTTTACTGGGGCCGGCCAAAAGTTTCGGCTCCGACTGCAAGGTGGCAACCAGCGGAAGGACTTTCTGCTCGCGCTGACCGAGCCGTGGTTTCTTGATCGACGGCTGTCACTTAACGGACAGATATTTTTCAGTGAAGCAGATTATCTCAGCTCTGTTTACGATCAGCGCGACTACGGTTTTTCCGAGGAACTTCGCAAACCCTTGAACGCATTCATGTATGTGACCCTTGGGTATCGGCGGGAAGAGCTCCAAATTTATAACGTTACTCTTGGCGCCTCTCAGGCGCTCTTGGATGAAGCTGCAAAAGCGCGTGACAGGAGTCAGGTTAATAGCAGCATCGTGTTCGACCGGCGCGATAATCCTAATATAACTCGCCACGGTCAGCGCATCTCCATTTCACCGTTCATTTCGGGAGATTACCTGGGGGGAAACACGCCGGTTTACGGATTTGACGCGGAAGTGTCACAGTATTTACACCTTCCTTGGGACACGATTCTGCTCATCAATCACGAAGTAGCGTCGGTAAATAGTTGGGGCAAAGGGAACGATGTTTCTATATTCGATCTGCTTTTTCTGGGAGGCTCGAACAACCTGCGCGGGTTCCAATTTCGCGATGTTGGCCCCCGAGATAGCTCGGGTGAACCGCTCGGCGGACGGGCCATGTCGCGGAGCACGGTCGAATTCACTTTCCCGATTATCGAAGACAAGGCGCGGGGCGCGTTCTTTTACGATGCCGGTTTCGTCAATCCCGATCCGTTCGATTTTGGCACGACTAATCTGGCGTCCGATGTCGGTTTCGGCCTTCGGATGGTTCTTCCGATTGGCCCGTTGCGAATTGATTACGGCATCCCAATTCAAAAAGATGGGCGCGGGGGAGGGGGCAAATTCAACTTTAACGTAGGCTACCAATTTTAAACAAATATTGCTCCTTGCAGTCTAACGCATTTCCGACGACCTATTTATCCCTGTTTATGAAAAAACTCTTCTTTCTCACTCTCGGGCTCGTGCTTCCAATGGCTGCCTTGGCCCAAGGCACCCTAAAAGTTGGCACCGTCGATATGAATCGCGCCTTCAAGGAATACAGCAAAACAAAGGACGCCGAGGCGAAAATCAACGACGCTAAGAATCAGGCCAAAAAAGAATATGATGAGCGAGCCGAGGCTTACAAAAAAGCGCTCGACGACATCAACAATCTCAACAAGCAACTCGAGTCTTCGGCGTTGAGCGCGGACGCCAAAGCAAAAATGGCGAAGGACCGCGACGACAAGATCACAAACATCAAGAACATGGAGCGGGAAATCAACGAGTTCCGTCAGACCCGCGAACGTCAACTTCAAGAGCAAGCACTGCGTATGCGTGAGGGGATCGTCAAAGAGATTAGCGACGTGGTCACGGACAAGGTCAAGACGAACCACATGGATCTGGTGTTCGACAAATCGGGCATGAGCTTGAACGGCGTTCCGCTGCTTATGTATGCGCCAGACAATGTCGATTTCACTAACGATGTGGTCGCAGTTCTGAACAAGCCGGGACGCGCTGCCTCGCTAGCAATCCCGGCTACTTCTGCTACTCCGAATCCGGCTAAGAGGCCTTAATTTTCAAGTTCGATAACTCGAGGAACACACGCGAGCTGGAAACTCGCGTGTGTTTTTTTCGTACAGGTGAAAAACGACTGCGCCCATTCTTATCAGGCACTTAAACAGCAATCCTCGAGCGCATATCGACGTCCATTTCTGAGCGTGGTCCGCTTCGCAATCTGTTGCGCTTTGGTCGTGGCATCGACTGGCGTCGCCGCAGATTGGCAATCGACTGTCACCAAAGATCCGGGCACATTCCCGCCCCTCCGGCCGTTGCAAGCCACCTATGCATTCGGATGGAGCGGCTTCTCCGCCGCCACCGGTGAAGTACATTTTACAAAACCGTCCGAAGATCATTTTCAACTGGATGCAACCGGTAGAACGACCGGCTTAGCGCGCGCCTTGTGGAAACTTGATGCAACCCATTACGCGCTGGCTGATGCGGAGACGCTGCGTCCGATCGAAACGAAACAGATTGAAGCCTACCGATGGAAAAAATTGATCACCCATCTCACTTTCAAGAGCAACGGTGTAAAGAGCGAGAGAACCGACGACGCCACAACCAAGAACCGCGATTTTGGTTTTCCGGGCTTGCTTGATCTCCATTCCGCCATGCTTTTCTTGCGGAGTCAGCCTCTAAAGGAGCGAAGCGTCTACCGCATCGTCGTTTATCCCGCGTCGTCGGCTTATCTCGCCACCATCACGGTGACCGGCCGTGAAAAGGTTTCAATTCGTGCGGGCACCTATAAGACAATCAAACTCGATTTGAAGCTCAATAAGATCGGAAAGAATCTCGAATTGGAGCCGCATCGAAAGTTTCGTCGTGGCACGATCTGGATTTCAGACGACGCCGATCGGATATTGCTCCGCATCGAGGCGCAGATCTTTGTCGGCACGGTTTTCGTTGAGCTGCAGTCGATCCATTACGAAGACCCAAAATCGTAGCCGGGCGTTCGATTCTTCGGGCAAGATCGACAACAGGTTACTGGTGAATCCATTCACCGCGCACCGGCGGCTCCAAGCCGGGACGCACGCGCCAAGGTCTTCGGGGAATGTAAACGGGCGTGTCCGCCCCGGGCAAAAGCTCAAGCGCGGCAAGAGTTTCCAAGTCGAGGCGTCCGGTAACTGCCAAACCAACCCGCGATTGATAAGCGCGAAGAGAGAATTCCAGGATCGGTCCATACACGCCGTCGATTTCATGCTGGTAAATGCCGCGTTGCGCCAGCGCCCGTTGCGCGGAAGCGACAACGTTTCTCTGCGCGTCCGGCGCAGAAGTTTCGTAAGGCGTTCCAGCAAACAAAGCGCCGGAAGGAGACAACGGTGCATTATGATCACGCGGATAAGATTGTCTGTCTTGCGGCGGGGTTATGAATGGCTGTGCGGGCGCCGGACTGGCGTCTGTAGATTCGCGCTCCGCGTCGCGCAAATCGGCCGCATCCGGCGTCGCGGACGGTGTATTGGCCGCTGCCGGCTGAGGAGAAGTTGCCGTGCTGCTATGGAGCGAACGCAACGTTGCATCGTCGAGCTCGCCAGTAATCTGCAAACCGTTTCGAATTTGGTATCGGCGAATCGCAGCGGTGGTGTCGGAGTTTCTCTCTCCCGTTATTTCGCCGTAATAGAAGCCCTGATCCTTTAGCATCTGTTGCGCGCTCTCGATCGTTTGATCCGCGCGAACCAACGCGATCGTTCCGAGAAGAACAAAAAGAACGGCTTTGATTTTCATCCCAGTCTTCCTTCGATGCCGCAACTCTTCTCCTTATTCGGCGCCATCCGGCGCGGTCACCGCCAGGGTGGCCGGGCGCTGTTTCAAGTGGTCCCGATAACTTAGAATTCCTTCGCTGATGGCCGCCGCGAGTTGTTCGCGGTAATCAACGCTTCCGATTCTGGCAATGTCCTCCTTGTTCGTAAGAAATCCGCCTTCTACCAGCACCGCCGGGTGACGCACATTGGCGAGAACAAAAAATTGCTCCGCCTTTGTTCCACGATTTACCGCTTGTGTTCGCGCGATCAGCGAATCCTGAATCAATCCAGCCAGGTCTTGACTTTCGGTGTTCGGCGATTCGGAAGACACGCGCTGCAGAAAAGGGAGCCAGGAAACAATCGGCGTCCCCGTGGCAGTCTGGTGCGCCGCGTAATAGGTTTCCACTCCGCTGGAAACGGGCTTGTTACCTTCGTTGAAATGAATGCTGACAAAAACGCAATCGCGCGCGCGATTCGTCAACGCGGCGCGGTCCGCCAGCGACACATAACCATCACCCACTCGCGTCATGGTGGTGGCTAGGCCTTGCGCCTGCAGCAGCCGGTCAACCCGTTGCGCCACGTCCAGCGTCAGATCTTTCTCGAGAACGTTTCCGCACATCGCGCCGGAATCCTGCCCCCCATGACCGGGGTCGAGCACGACCAAAGAGAATGGTTCTTGCCGTGTTGACTGGCTTAGCGCACCGATCTGCGCCGGCCTCGGAATCCACTCCCACCAAACGAGCGACGCGGCCATGAGTAACAAACCGAGCCAGGCGACGACGTTCTGCATCGCCCCGTGAATCCCGATTCGTTTTCCAAACATCGTCGTTTATCCTCAAGCCCGGATAGAAGAGCGCACTTCTTTATCTAACAAAGCTCGGTATCGAATCGCCGTCTTGCTTTCCCGTTCAAGAATTGCCGCTTCCACTCCGGCCATGCCCAGTTGTTCTTGTCGATGTTTCACGATCGCGGCCTTTTCTGGAAGCTCTTTTACACCGTCGGCGCCGAGCGCCATATGACCCACGCTCCACGCATCCAGGGCGGTCGTGAGCGTGTCCTCAAGATTGCTTTCCGGCGCGTGTTCCGATTTGAGAAACGATTCCATTAGCTCCGTCGATTGCCGCGTTCCGCTAAGCACGGCAAAATCCTGGCGTGGTTGCGAAAGCGTTCCGCCGTCTGCCGCGATTGCGCCGTCGTATTCAACCCGTAGAAACAAATCCTCTTCCGGCTTCTCGCCTGCTTCGGCAAAAAGCAGCCGAGCCAGATAGGGCGGACCGTAAATTTGTTCGAACGCGGCCTTCATGACCGGGCTGAGTGAATAATGCGCCAGTCGTCGCAACGAGACATCCGCGGCCGAACGCGTGAAACCTTCTGTGCTGGCGACTTCAATCGCCGCCATGCGCAGCCGCTCAATGTCGCCCGGATGTCCGATCGCCCCCATGGCGATGCGGTTATAAATCTCGAAAATCTTTTGGCCGGTTCGACCCACAGTCAGAAACAGGATCCCGTCCCGAAAGCCAACTGCGGCGATCGGATTGCCCGAAGCCAGTTGCGTTTCGATGTACTCGCGACGATTCGCGATCGCTTCGACCCAGCGGTACGGTTCTTCGATCATGCCACTGATTTCTTGAAGACGGCCGCGATCTTTGCTTCCGGCAAAGTGGTAATCCCATCCTGCGAGACGATTTTGATGAGCGGATAGATTTTTCCCCCTCGATCTACGCCGCCGGTCGCGGTGTCCGTTTCAGCCGCGGTGTCGAGCGCGCGCAACGCCACCGTCACCGCTTCCTCTTCGCTTCGTTTTAGCAGCGGTTTTTCGCCCCAATTGTTTTCGTAATAAAGTATGCCGCGAACTGCCGGTGAGCCCGAGCCGGTCGCGGCGTAGTCTGTCACTTCAAATTGCGCGCCCATCGCATCGTAAAAATATAATCGCGCCCCCTCCGGTTTCGAATGGGTATCGTAAGTCGCGAAAATCGGCACGACCATGCCGATGCCTTGCATGGCGAAGCCAAAATTGTCGCGCAACAATTTCGACAATGCGCGCACTTTTCCGTCCACGCTCATCTCCTGCAATTGCGTGCGGCGGAAATATTGAAACGAATGCTCGAGCACACGCGCCATTTCCCAAGCCGTTGCCGGAACACCCGCGATCGCCATGATCGAATGCCGGTCTATCTCCAGGACTTTGTCGGCGCGATCGTAGACCACGGTGTTGCCGGAGGTGGCACGCCGATCTCCGGCCACGAGCACGCCGCCGCTAAATTTGAATGCGAGGATGGTGGTTGCTTCGGTCGGTTGCCACTCTTGTCCGCGCGGACTTGCTGCGCGCGCCGCAGAATCGACAATCGCCGGCGCGTTGAAGAGTCCTTTTCGGCGCAGCAGCGCGGGGAAGTCTTCGCTCGCTCCAGAAAAATTCTGGTCAAGCGCCACGAAGGGCGGCTCCATTATTGCCCCGTGCGCTGGCGATAGCGCTTCGACTGGTTGGGGTCAACCTTGCGCATTTTCTTGAGCAGGTCCTTCGTGTCCGGCCGCGAAATGTCCGGCGAGCGTGGCCCGTCTCCATCTCCTTGTTTCGGACCCCATGGAACAGGATCGGGCGGCCGTTGAATGCGCTCTGGCATGCAAAAAAACTAAGGGAAAACGGGGAGAAGGCAAGCCAACGCGGGCCGTGCTTGCCAGGAAAAGCCCTAAATGCCAAAATCATCAGGCGATGAAGCTCCTTCCTTTCAACGTGGCCGCGCTGTTGCTCGGCATATTCGTAAGTTCGCATCTTTGCGCTCAGACACTGGCTCGAACGCCTGCTCCGCCCTCAAACGCCGCGCAACTCGAGGCCTTGACCAAGAAAATCGACGAGCAGAACACGAAGATCGACGCCCTTTCTCAACAAATCCTTAAGCTCGAACAGCAGATCGCCAACACGCGGCCCGGCGTCATGATCGGCGAAAGCACTCCGTCACCGACAGTCAGCGCGGCAGTAGCAGCGTCATCGCAATCTGCAAATGGTGACAACACCCACACCGTTGCGCGCGGTGAAACCCTTACTTCTATTGCCAAGATGCACGGCGTGAGCGTGAGCGAGCTGCAGAAATTCAATCACATCGAGAACGATCGGAAACTGCAGATTGGCCAGACTATTCTGATTCCAACTGCGTCCTCGCCTTCGGCTTCATCATCGCCAGGTGAATGAAGGCGTGGTGAAACGTTTATCTCGTTAAGTCCGGCGCTTCCACGACCGGATCGATTATTTCCTCTTCGATCGTTTCGATTTCAGGTCGGCGCGGTGTTTCGAGTAAACTTTGTTCGCAAAGCCGCGCATACTTGCCGCCGAGTGCGAGAAGCTCGTCGTGTTTGCCGCGCTCAATAATTTGGCCGTGGTCCAGCACCAGAATTTGATCGGCGCGAACGATGGTCGAGAGCCGATGCGCAATCACAATCGACGTCCGATTCGTTATCAAATGTTCCAGCGCCTCCTGAATTAGCCGCTCGGTTGCCGTATCCACGCTCGCGGTAGCTTCATCGAGAATCAGGATCGGCGGATCCTTCAAGAGCGCGCGCGCAATCGATAGTCTTTGTTTTTCGCCCACGCTTAGCTTCACCCCACGTTCACCCACGATACTTTCCAAACCGGTGGGCAATCGTTCGATAAAACCGCGCGCGTTCGCCGCGTCCACCGCCTGCATCAGTTGCGCATCGGTCGCATCCGGCTTTCCCATCAACAAGTTTTCGCGAATCGATCCGTTGAACAGGAAACTTTCCTGTGTCACCACCCCGATATTTTCCCGCAGCGTCCGAATGCCGTAATCTCGAATCGGTTTTCCATCGATCAGGATTTCGCCTTCGGTGAATTCGTAAAAGCGCGCGAGCAAACTGACCAGCGTCGATTTTCCGGCGCCGGTCGCTCCGACGAGCGCGATCGTTTCGCCTGGCTGCGCATGAAGCGAAACATGCCGAAGGGCCAGAAGATTTTCGGCGTAACTGAAACTCACATCGACATAACGAATGTCGCCGGCGACGCGAACGGCGGGCTTATTGTCGATCCAGCCGGGCTCGATTGGTTCGTCGAGAATTTCAAAGACTCGTTCGCCGGCGGCGCGTCCGGCTTGGACCAGCTGATTGAGTTGATGCAAGCGGCTGATTGGATCGTAAAGAAACGCCATCAACATCAATGACGCGACCAGATCACCGATCTGCATCGCGCCGGTCAGCACCGCGTGGCTTCCGTACCCCAGCACCACGATCGCGCCGCACGCTTCGAACATCGACATCGACGGGCTGTAGACGGCCCACACCCGCATCACTACCAGCGTCGCCTGCCGCAGTTGATCGCTCACCCGATTGAACCGGCCGTGCTCCTCCTTTTCCCGAACAAAGCTTTTGATCTGGCGAATCCCGGAAAGATTATCGTGCAAAAGCGCGTTCATGGCCGACGCCGCGCGACGTTGTAATCGATAGCGCCGATGCGCCGTCAGCGTGTAAGTCAACGCGCCGGCGATGAGGAAAGGGAATGGCGTCAACGCGAGCAGCGCGAGCTTGGCATTCAAATAAAACATCACGCTGACCACGATGAAAATTTGCAGGATCGCGACCACGCCTTGCTCGATCCCGTCGATCAGCACGCGTTCGACCGAGTTCACGTCTTCGATCACGCGCGTCATCAAGTCGCCGGTGGCGCGATTGTCGAACCACTTCAGTGGCAGCAACTGAATGTGCGAATAGAGATCGCTGCGCAAATCGAAGATGACTCGCTGCTCGAACGTGTTGTTCAGCATGATCCGCAGCACGTTGAAAGCGTTCTGGATAACAAATGCCACCGCCGCGAGCGCGATCAACGGCAGCAACTTCTCGGGATGATGCAAACGCACCACATCGTCGATGATGCGTTTGGTCACGGCCGGAAACACAATCACCATTAGCGTCCCGGCGATGGCGCACCCGAGCGTTCCCGCCGCCAGCCACGGGTACCGCTTCAGATAAGAAAAGACGCGCCAGACCGTTTTCATTTTCGCAATTCACCATCCACGACCGCGCGGTGCATGCAAGTTGACGCGGTCCAAACGTCCTCTTTGCTGCCCTACCACTTAAGACGGATCACTAATTTGCCTTTAAAGGCGAACTTAATTGGCCTAATTCTCGGTGGGCGACTATCTCCCACCGTCATGATCCATTCTCCCCTAAAGACGAAGGCAGCGCTGGTCGCTAAACACAGCGCTGCTGAGAACGCTGCAATGATTCATCAGTATTCAGTCGCGTCGGCGAATGCTCTTTGGGTGGCCTACGACCTAGCTCGCGATAGTCGCGGTAAACCGAGAGGCATAACGACAGATCCTGAACAAGATATTCTCCGAGCCATGCTGGTAGCGGCGGCATCGGGTCTTGATGGCGCATTGAAGCAACTCATTCGGGACGCGCTTCCCACACTGATCGGCAAATATGATTCGGTTCACAGCGCCTTTGAGAAGTTTACGCAGAAGAGAATCCAGGTTGGCGAGGTAGATGGCACAAGCGGTGTTTCGCCCAAGATACTCGCGCAGATTCTTGCCGCCCCTGATCCTCAGGCCCGGCTTGTCGAAGACTATGTTTACGAACTCACTGGCGATAGCCTGCAATCGAGCGAACAATTGTTCAAGACTTGCGCTGCGCTGGGTGCGGATGGACAAGCCGCGATTGGAGACGCAAAGACTCTGAAGAACGTATTCGATGCGCGGAACCAGATTATCCACGAACTCGACATGAATCTCGACAGTCCAAACCGAAAGCGACGTGTCCGTAGCCAAAAGGATATGAAGGAGTATTCGGAGCGCCTGCTCGGCATTTGCCATGACATCATTCACGACGTCGATGAACACCTCATCGCCTAAGCAATCGGTACAGCTAACCGCAGTCCGGCGTACTGCCTCACGTCTTTTTTTAAAAGGACATCCATTGCAGGGCACGCTTGCTCCTGCCAGCGATAGCTAAGTTAGGCAAAAATGTCTGCCACCTACAAGCTGCCAAGTTATACGGTGTACTTCGATACGAATGTTGCGTACTCAAAGAAGCCATCAGAACCGATTTCCACCAAACTCTTGAAGTCTATCGAGAAGGCCAGAGTGCTGACTCGCATCGCCGTGAGAGTGCCCGAGGTAGTTTTGGAAGAGCTTGCGTACCAGCAATTCCTGATTGCTCACGCCGCGACGGAGAATCTCAAGAAGAACTCCAAAACATTGTTGGACGTATGTGAACTAGCCGCGTCGCAAGCGCCCGATGTAGAAGCATTGAAGACGGGCGTGAAATCGCTTTTGTCCAAAGCGCTAGAAAAAGCTTCTTTTTCGAGAATTCCCACGCCGATCGCAGATATTGATTGGGCAGCCGTAGTCCAGGATAGCTGTTGGCGCTGCGCTCCGTTTGAGAAACCTAGGTCCGAGGACGACCTCGCCGAAAAGGGATTCCGCGATAAAATCATTCTCGAAACCATCAAGGTCGATATTTCGAAAATCATAGACGGAGTTGTGGCGTTTGTTTCAGGAGACATTCTGCTGCGCACAGCATTTGAAGATCAGGCAACGACCAAGTGCTCTATCGAGGTCTATTCCCACCTCGGTGAACTGCTAGGGCATCTGGACCTTTTGGCGAAAACGAAGTCCGAACAGTTTACAAATGAGGTGTTGTCGAAAGTTGGATCAGTGTTCTACACGCCAAATGACCCCAATTGCGTTGCGATATCCCAAGGCCTAATAAAAAAGCTGATAGACGAGCATTCCGAAGAGATGTGTCGCCCACCGCTTTTCAGTATCGGGCCACCAAAGCAATTCCAAACTGCAAATCAGTTCCCCGCGCTGGCTCAGACGCCCGTGACGACGTTCTCTGGGAATTGGTTTGAAGAATTCCAACGCTGGACTCCAGTTACGCCTGTTAAAATATTCGCCTCCCTACCGGTCTTTCAGCCCGATCAAGGAGATGGAAGGTATCATTGGATAAGCACTGTAACGCTCGTCCGACTCCTGCGAAGGACTGAACCACGTTCCGGTCAGGCTTATGGTCTACCCGAAGAGCGAATTCGCACAAAGGAGGTTGATGTGAAATGGAGCTGCAAAATTGATCCCGGGACGGCAAAATTCTCTGATCCCGGGGTGGAAAATTGCACAGCAACATTTAGAGACGGATTCATTGAAGCGAATTTCCATACCCGCTCGACATATGATCTGCCGTTATTCCCCGGTTTCGAGGAACAGACCGCCGACACGGATGTAGTTTAAACGTGATCGCCGGAATGTTTATGTCGATCTTTGAAGGTGAGCTCGGCGATTCCTGATTTGTCCAGTTCGCCTAATCCTTCCGCGATCATCCGGTCGTATTGTTCTTTGGTGGCGCGGGCGAGCGGAAGATCGAGGCCAAGGCTGCGCGCGAGTTCCAAGGCGATGCCGCTGTCTTTGGCGGCGTGAGCAGCCGAGAAAAAACAACTGTGCTCGCGGTTTTGCATGTCTTCGCCGTCAGTTTCGAGCACGCGCGAGTTTGCGCCGGTCTGCGAAAACACCTTTCTCAACATTTCCAGGTCGAGGCCAAGCGCCGCGCCGAGGCCCAATCCTTCGGCCAGTCCAGCGGTGTTGATGTTCATCACCATGTTCACCAGCGCCTTCACTTTCGCGGCTTCGCCCGCTTTGCCCACAAACCGGATGGTCGATCCAAGTTCTTTCAACACCGGTTCAGCTTTGCGAAATGCTTCCTCGCTCCCGCCGCACATCAAATAAAGCGAACCCTCGCGCGCCTGCGTGATGCTCGAGGCCATGCAGGCTTCCAAAGTTTGCGCGCCGGCTTTCATCGCCAGCTTCTCAACATCGACATGCACCTGCGGCGAGATCGTGGCGCAGTTGATGAAAAGTTTGTCATGCGCATTCACCAGCAAATTATCTCCGCTACCACCGAAAATTTCTCGCATCGCATTGTCATCCGAAACAACGGTGATGATGACATCCGATTCCGCCGTGACTTGCGACAAGTCTTGGCATGCGGCGGCGCCGAGTTCCGTCGCCAGGGCCGTCGCGAGCGCACGGTTCGCGTCGTAAACCGCCGTGACATGAAACCCGCGATCCTTCAATCGGCGCGCCATGTTCGCGCCCATTCGCCCAACTCCAACAAAGCCGATGTTCATAATATTTGGTAGGGACGGATCTCCGAGCCGTCCGTGATGTTTTTCTAAATTTGTCGGACGCCCCGGAGGCGCGTCCCTACCTGAAATATTCTTCAAACTTGTCCGGCAAAGAATGGGTTGTGGACCTTTTCTTCGCCGACCGTCGTCATCGGGCCGTGGCCGGGGCAAAGGATTGTTTCGTCGGGCAAGGTGAGGATCTTCTCCAGATTGTTCTTCAGCGCCTCTTCGTAGGAAACGTTTCCGCCGCCCATCGATCCGGCGAAGAGGGAATCGCCGACCACCGCAATCGGCCGGGTGAGACCGGCGACAACGTAAGTCATGCCGCCTTCCGAATGGCCCCAGGTTAGCCGCGATTCGATCTCGATCTTGCCGGTACGGAACTTCTTTCCCTCAGCGATCGGTTGAGCGAGCGGCGCTGATTCGCGTTCCGAAAGATAGACCGGCGCGCCCGTTTGTTTCACCAATCGCGAAAGATCGGCGATGTGATCGGGATGCGCGTGCGTGAGCAGAATTAATTTCACGCTCAATTTTTCCGTCTCGATCTTGCGCAGCATTTCCTGGCAATTGGCCCCCGTATCAAAAACAACTGCCTCCCGGCTTTGCGTATCCCAAATCAGGTAGGCGTTGACGGTTATGTCGTGGTAAGGCGTGGTGAACTGGGCGAGTCCATCGAGTTCAAGTGCTTCCGGCTGCCAAGTGCCGGCGGCCATCTCGCAGAGAGCGCGTCCGGCCAATCCAAGAACGGGTGCAATGCGCTCGACCGCCAACTCATCGAAATCGCCTTCGCGAAGTTTGCGGATGTTCGCGGAGTTGACGCGCGCTTTTTCAGCTAGCTCCGTGTCGGAAATGCGCAGACCGCGCTGCGCTTTGCCAATAATGTCGCCGAAATTGTCTTCTAGTGGAATCATTGTAATTCTCGTTACGCTGTCGTTTGCACTGCCTGATCGATGCGCAAATTGGAAATGTGCTGAAGCGCGAGCGTTTCAGTCGATCGTGCAACATCAACGACAGAAAATTCTTTTTTTAACTCACGTTCCATTGAAGTCATTGTCACATTGTTGATGCCGCACGGAATGATCTTATGGAAGGGGGTGAGGTCGCCGCAAACATTAAGCGCGAATCCGTGCATGGTGATCCAATGCCGCACGCCCACGCCGATGGAAGCGATCTTGCGATTTTCGATCCAAACTCCGGTGAGACCTTCTCGTCGCGCAGCGGCAATGTCGTATTCGGCGAGAAGATCGATGAGTAGTTGCTCGAGCCAGCGCAAATAGCGATGCAAATCCTGACCGCACCGGCGAAGATCGGCAATCGGATAGCCCATCAGTTGCCCGGGCCCATGATAAGTCGCTTGACCGCCGCGGTTGATCGGGAAAAGCGGATACGGAAGATGTGACGCGCCGAGCAAGCTCGACTGGTCGGGCGTGCGCCCGATCGTGTAGACCGGTTCGTGCTCGAGCAAAAGCAATTCGTCTGGCGATGAAGCATCAGCGCGTTTTTGAGCAACAATTTCCTCCTGCAACGCGAGCGCATCGGCGAAATTCATCCGGCCGAGCCATCGAACTCGAAGATCGAGATTCATATCTGTTTTGCGCCCGGAACTCCGAGGCGCGCGGTTTCTTGCGCGCGCACGTGCGTGAGCCCAATGGCCAGCGCGTCCGCTGCGTCTGCACCCGGGGTTTCCGTTAAGCCAAGAAGTGCGCGCACCATAAACGCGACCTGGGTTTTTCCCGCGCCGCCACGGCCGACGGTCGCCTGCTTGATTCGGGTCGGCGCATATTCGAAAATCGGCAGTCCGTTTTCGGCGGCGGCGAGAATCGCAGCACCGCGCGCGGCGCCGAGCAGGATGGCGGTTTTGTGACTCTGAACGTAGATGACCGCTTCGAGTGCGCAGCAATCCGGTTCATGCTCGCGAATCAGCGTGGCCAGCTGATCGCGGATTGCCACCAAACACGAAGAGGATCGAAGCGAGGTCTTGTTGTGAATGGTGCCAAAATAAAGCGCACGCATCTTGCCGTTGTTGGCATCGACAATTGCGACGCCGGTGTTCCGCAACGAAGCGTCGATGGCAAGAACGCGCATGCCTAGTGAGCGATCGCGGCCAGTACCAAGAACGCGCAGCCAACGCCGCCGAAAAGCAGGCTCACCATCCAAAATTTTTTCTTCTTGGTTAGCGCTGAGATCGCAGCGATGGCAATCGCGATTTGGAACATGGTCACACTGCGCGCGTAAACCTCATGCCGATGGAAATTGCTTTTCGCCGCCGATTCCTTTTGTTCGGCATCTTTCTTAATTTCGGATTGTTCCTCTTCGTAGCGCGCGGCTTTCGCCTTATCTTTTTCGTCCGCTGTGGTTGCCAGCGACATTTTTGCATCGAGCACCGACGCTTTGATGCTCTTCGCTTGATAATAGCTCCATTGATCGGAGGCCTCGATCTGGCTCATCATCGCTTCATTCGCGTGTTTGCCGGAGAGGAGCCCGGCGATTGCGGCGAGAACGGCCAAGATCGCAGTGCTTAGCGCGACCCAGGAGATCCAAACCTCTCCGCTATGTTCGGCGCTGTGCTGCACGTGCTCGTTTAAACCTTCGAGTGGGACTTCGGCTTCTTCCATGGCAACAGCTTAAGATCGGCGATCTGCCATTCAAGACCGAATCGACAAGGTTTCGGGTAGAAGTCGGAATTTCGCGGTTGAAGAGCGAGGGGCCACACAGCAGCGTAACCGGGTCCGAGCCGGACAGGCACTATGTCTCGTCAATACACACTGCAGCGCGCGCCAACCTCGTCATCGATTCACATCGATTATGCGGCGGAGCTGAATGAACAGCAGTTTGCGGCCGTGACGGCGGCGCCTGGCCCGCTGCTGGTGATCGCGGGCGCGGGGAGCGGGAAAACGCGCACACTGACCTATCGCGTCGCTTATCTCCTCGAAAACGGAATTGATCCGCGAAATATTTTGCTACTCACGTTTACGAACAAAGCCGCGCGGCAAATGCTCGATCGGGTGGCGAATTTGCTCCCGTTCGATGCCAGCGGGATCTGGGGTGGAACGTTTCACTCGATCGGGAACCGCATGCTGCGGCGGCACGGCAGTGCGATCGGTTATCCAAGTGGTTTCACCATCATGGACCGTGAAGATCAAAAAGATTTGATCAACGCGGTGGTGGCGAGCGCAGGAATCGATCCGAAGGAAATTCGTTTCCCGAAAGGCGACGTGCTCGCGGATATTTTTAGCTTTGTCGTGAACACCGAGAAACCGATCGAGGAACTGCTTGCGGAAAAGTTCCCGTATTTCCTGCCGCTGCTCGAACGAATTAAGGACGTGCAGCAACGTTACGAGAAAAAAAAGAAATCAACCAACTCGGTCGACTTCGACGATCTGCTCGAAAAGACATTGTCGATGTTGCAGCAACACGAAGGGATTTGCTCGTTTTATCGCCGGCAATTTCAATTCATCCTGGTGGACGAATATCAGGACACGAACAAGATCCAGGCCGATTTCATCGACACGCTGGCCCTCGATCACAAAAACGTCATGGTCGTGGGCGACGACGCGCAATCGATTTACTCGTGGCGCGGCGCGAACTTCCAAAACATTCTCGAATTTCCGAAACGTTATCCCGGCGCGCAGGTTTTTAAGATCGAAATGAATTATCGAAGCGTGCCGGAGATTCTCGAAGTCGCCAACGCCGCCATCTCGGCAAACGTCCAGCAATTCCGCAAGAGTCTGAGCCCGACGCGCGAATCGAACGCGGTGAAACCGGCGGTCGTCGCGCTGAATGACGGCAGCGAGCAAGCGCAATTTGTCGCGCAACGCATTCTCGAGCTGCGGGATGAAGATGTCGATCTTAGCGACATCGCGGTGCTCTATCGCGCGCATTATCACGCCGTCGAACTGCAACTCGAATTGTCGCGCCGTGGCATTCCATATCAAATCACGAGCGGCATCCGCTTCTTCGAACAGGCGCACATCAAGGATGTGACGTCATTCGTCCGCGTCGTCGCGAATCCGCGCGACGAAGTCGCGTTCAAGCGGATGGTGAAACTGCTTCCCGGCATCGGCAATCGCAGCGCGGAAAATTTATGGAATGCCTGGGACAAATCGCTCGGTACTGTAGCCGCGATCGCTGATCGCGGTTCCGAAGATGTACCAACACCCACCGGGATCGGCGATCCCGGCTACAAGTTTGGCGAGCGCATCCTGGCTATGAATGTTGGCGCGAGATCGAAAAAGTCGTGGAGCCAGCTCGCGCACACCCTCGATGAGATTGCGCCGGGCGGGCAGCCGAATCCGCCGTCGGAGATGATCACATCGATCGTCGAAGCAATCTATGACGATTACGCAAAGGCGAATTTCACGAACTACGAGCTGCGTCGTGAAGATTTGAATCAACTCGCCGTTTTTGCACGCCAATTCAAAGACATCCACGAATTCCTTTCGCAGCTGGCACTCATTAGCAACGTCGATGCGGAAGCGGCCCCGAACCAAGCCGGCGAAAAAGAGGCGGTCAATCTGTCGTCGGTTCATCAAGCGAAGGGACTCGAGTTTCACACCGTGTTCGTAATCTGGCTCAGCGACGGAATGTTTCCGAGCGCCCGCTCGCTCGACACGCGTGACGCTCTCGAAGAGGAGCGGCGCCTCTTCTACGTCGCTGTCACGCGCGCACGAGACGAACTTTATTTGACCTATCCGCACATGCGTCTGAACGCCGGTTACGGCGAAATGTTGCAACGGCCGTCGCGTTTCTTAAAAGAAATTCCAAACGCGCTCGTCGAAGACTGGCAGGTTCGAAAAGGGTGAAACGGATTTGGCCACGGATTTACACGGATGAAACACGGATAAGATGCTGGAAGTCGTTGAATCAGGAGAGGGCAAGCTTCTGCACGAGAGCACAACCAGCAGGATCATCGGTGCGGCATTCGAGGTGCATCAACAACTTGGATATGGATTTTTAGAGCGAATCTATCAACGCGCGTTGCAGGTAGAATTGCTTCGGCGCGGCGCTACGGCTGAGATCGAAAAGAGAATCCAGGTTCAATACAAAGGTGTCGTTGTTGGCGATTACGATGCTGATTTAATTGTAGATGGCTGCGTCGCCGTTGAGATCAAGGTCGCCCCTCAATATGGCAAACGCGATGAAGCTCAATTATTAAACGAACTCAAAGCCACCGGCCTGAAGGTAGGAATGCTTGTGAATTTCGGCCGCAGCAAGGTCGAGTACAAGCGGCTGATTTTCTGAATCCGTGTTTCATCCGTGTAAATCCGTGGCTTAATGAATCTTTCGCCGGAAAAAAAGATTGCGGGCGTACTCGTGCCGTTGTTTGCTTTGCGCAGAGAGAACGATCTCGGAATCGGCGATCTCGCGGCGCTGCGTGAGTTTATCGAGTGGGTGGCGAAGAGCGGGTTCAAACTGGTGCAGCTCCTGCCGATCAATGAGATCGGTGGCGACAACAGTCCGTACAACACGATCAGCGCGATGGCGATCGAGCCGACGACGCTGCACCTCGCGCCCGGCAGTCCGGAAGATTTAACGTTGGAAGATTTTGATTCCGCGCTTGCCGAGGTCGATCTTCCCGATCTTCGTCGAGGGCCGGTCAAATATCCGCGCGTCAAGACACTGAATCGGCATTTGCTGGAAAAGGCTTTTAGCCGGTTTGGCGATTGCGCGAGCGAAGATCGACAGTCGAAGTTCCGGAAATTCTGCGAGGAGGAGCGCGCCTGGCTTGACGATTACGTTTTTTTCCGCGCGCTTATGGAAGAAAATGGCGAAAAGGAAGATTGGGACGAGTGGCCGCCCGAACATCAGTCGATCGAAACTGCGCGGAATTGGTTTCGCGAGCTGCCGTTAGACCGACAGTCGGTTTTCGCAGGCCGTCAGAGTTTCTTTCGTTACGTGCAATGGATTGCCCACGAGCAATGGCGCGAAATAAAATCGTTTGCCGACGAGCGTGGCGTGGCGCTGATGGGCGACATCCCGTTCGGTGTCAGTTATTACAGCGCCGACGTTTTCTCACGGCGCGCCGAGTTTGCGCTCGATTGGTGCGGAGGCGCGCCACCGGAACCCTATTTCAAGGAGGACAAGTTTACCCAGAAGTGGGGACAGAACTGGGGCATTCCACTCTATCGCTGGGACAAGATGCGCAGCCGAAATTTCGATTGGTGGCGGCAACGGGTGCGCGGCGTAAAACAAATATTTCATCTTTTCCGCATCGACCACATCCTTGGTTTCTATCGCGTTTACGCATTTCCGTGGCGGCCGAGGCGAAACAAACGGTTTCTTCATTTTGATTGGAATGAGATGCTCGGACAGACCGGCGGCCGTGCGCCGCAGTTCACGCCCCGCGATGATTCCACGCCGGAAAGTTGCGAAACGAATCGCCGCGAAGGCGAAGAATATCTCCGCATTGTCCTTCAAGAGTCGGGCAGCACGCGCGTGGTGGGTGAAGATCTCGGTACCGTTCCGGATTACGTGCGCCCGAACCTGCAATCGCTCGGCGTCGCCGGTTTCAGAATTCCGCAATGGGAAGTTTATCACGGCCGCGTGACGCCGGGCCGGGAATATCATCGGCTTTCCGTTGCCACTTACGCGACGCACGATCACAAACCGATTCGGAAATTATGGGAGGAAGCGGTCGAGCGGGTAACATCAACCTCGGACCAGGCGCGAAACGAGTTAAACAAGATTGCTGAGTTCGCGCAGTTTCATCCCGGTAACGAGCTGGTCAGCTTCGGGAAAGATTTTTATCCCGCCATCATGGAAGCGCTTTTTGCGTGTGATTCCTGGATTGCGGTTGTCATGCTCACGGATCTGCTTCGGCGGAAATATCGGTTCAACGTCCCCGGCACGGCCGCAAATTTCAACTGGACGCGGCGGGTGCAGCGAACAATCGCGCAGCTCAGTTCCAGCCGAACGGTGCGCGGACAAATGCGATTGATCCGCGGGTTACTCGAGAAAACGGGACGTTGCTGATCTGTCATCCCGAGCGGGGAGCGAGGGATCTCGCAAAAGAATGTCTGAGACCGTGGGCTTCGCCTCGTGCGTGAAGGACGCTCGCGTAATCTTCGATGTGTTGCGAGGTCCCTCACTCAGTTCGGGATGACAAACGAACAGACTGCGGCTAAACAAATACATGACTTCTCCGATTAAGATCGCGGTTACCGGCGCGGCCGGACAAATCGGCTACTCACTTCTCTTTCGCATCGCCTCCGGCGAAATGTTCGGCCCGGATCAGCCGATTGCGTTGCATTTGATCGAAATCCCGAACGTGCTTGGCGCGCTCGAGGGCGTGGTCAAGGAATTGCACGACTGCGCCTTTCCACTTTTGAAATCGATCGTGCCGACGGCCGATCTGGACGAAGGATTTCGCGATGTGAACTGGGCGTTGCTCGTCGGCAGCATTCCGCGCAAAGCCGGCATGGAACGAGGTGATTTGCTTGGCATCAACGGCAAGATTTTCATCGGCCAGGGCAAAGCGATCGAGGAAAACGCCGCGGCGGATGTGCGCGTACTCGTGATTGGCAATCCGTGCAATACGAATTGCCTGATCGCGATGAACAACGCGAAGAAGATCCCGCCGCATCGCTGGTTCGCCATGACGCGACTGGATGAAAATCGGGCAAAGGCGCAGCTGGCGCACAAGGCTGGCGTCGACATCACGAAAGTCACCAATATGACAATCTGGGGAAACCATTCGGCCACGCAGTATCCCGATTTCTACAACGCCAGGATCGACAATCGCCCGGCGAACGAAGTGATCGGTGACGAAAAATGGTTGAAGGAAGAATTCATCGCGACCGTGCAACAGCGCGGCGCGGCCATTATTAAGGCGCGGGGCCTTTCTTCGGCTGCTTCGGCGGCAAATGCCGTCGTCGGTACTGTGCGCTCACTAACGAACGACACGGCGGCCAACGATTGGCACAGCGTCGCGGTCTGCTCGGACGGAAGTTACAACGTCGAGAAAGGATTGATCTCCTCGTTTCCGATCCGGGTGCGCAGTGGCAAGTGGGAGATCGTGCAAAAAGTTCCGATCAACGAATTCAGCCGCGACAAAATCGACAAGTCGGTCGCGGAGCTGAAGGAAGAGAAATCGCTCGTGAGCGAGTTGCTCGGTAAATAGCTAAACAAACAGCACGGTCATCCTGAATCCGCCTGAGGCGGATGAAGGATCTCGCCCACGCAGCTTACGTCACGCAAAGAACAATGCGTGATCAATCACCCAATAAGAGGTTCCTCGCTTCGCTCGGAATGACAATCGCATTAGGCGAGTTTCTCACCACTCATTTGCTCGAACGCTTCGACGTATTTCGCTGAGGTCTTTTCAATCACCTCGCTCGGCAATTTCGGTCCGGGCGGAGTTTTGTTCCAGTCGAGCGTCTCGAGGTAATCGCGCACGAATTGCTTGTCGAAGCTCGGCGGACTTTGGCCGACCACGTATTGGTCGGCCGGCCAGAAACGCGATGAGTCGGGCGTGAGACACTCATCGATCAAAAACAGTTTCCCATCGCCTTGTCCGAACTCGAATTTTGTATCCGCGACGATAATTCCGCGTTGTGCGGCGTGATCGCGACCGGCGGAATAAATTTCCAGACTAAGCTTCTCAACTTTCCCGGCCACTTCGTCGCCCAGAATTTTGCGACATTCATTCATGTCGATGTTTTCGTCGTGACCTTCATCCGCCTTGGTCGAAGGCGTGAAAATTGGCTCGGGCAATCGTGAAGCGAGTTTCAAACCGGCCGGCAATTTGATGCCACAGACGCTCTGCGATTTTTGATATTCCTTCCAGCCGGAACCGGCCAGATAACCGCGCACAACGCATTCCACCGTCAGTGGCTTTGTTTTGCGGACGATCATGGAGCGACCGGCGAGTTGTGCGCGAAACGACTGCAGTTCCTTCGGAAACTTGTCGAAGTCCGCGGTGACAAAATGACTATCGATCTGGTCGAAACGTTTGAACCAAAACGCGGAAAGCTGATTTAGCACCGCGCCCTTTTTTGGAATCGGGTCGGGCAGGATGACGTCGAAGGCGGAAATGCGATCGGTCACGACGAAGAGAAGCGTGTCGCCGAGATCGAAAACCTCTCGCACCTTGCCGCTACGCAGCTTTTTTATTCCGGGAAGATCGACAATGGATAGTGGCGAATCCTGCATCGCCTTCACCATGCCGATTTGCCGTGGTAGGGCAAGCGCTCCAAATCACGAGCGCTCACGACGCCAGATATGCGTTCATGGTTCGACCTTGTAAATGAAGAGCCGCTCGTCATTCGTCCGCCAAAAGTTAAGGGTCGTGGGCGTTGCGACTGTTCCGAACTCCGCCAGAACTTTGAGCGAAGAGATTTCATGAGACCATGCCGGGCCGTAGGATTGCCACGGGTCCGATCGGACATCGAAGTCACCGCCGACAAGGTAATCGAAAGCTCCGCTGTGAAGCAAAGCAGCGGCCTCTAACCATGGAACAACGGTGATTTTCGCGTCAATTCGCGCCCACTCTGATGGCAGGACGCTCAGTTCCTTGATGGCCAGGACGCGTTGCTGATTGGCCATGTTTTGGCACAGCCAGTCGACGGCTTGCCTACGACTATCCTGATGCGCCATTCTCCGATGCACCTGTTGAAATGAGGCAAAGCCGAGCGAACCAACGCAGCCACCGATCAAAATAGTAGTCACGCCGTAGCGGAGCCAGAGATGTGCGCCACGACGCGCCCAGCGAATGAATTCGACGAATGTTATGGCTGCGGCAATGCAAACAAGCGGAACAAGTGGCAACAAACTCCGAAACGGTTGAAAAGGCTTGCCCAGGTAGGGCGCAATAAGCATTGAGCCAAAGAGAACCCAACCAATCGCAACGATCCGCGTTTTTTCTTGTCGCAACATCAAGACGACCCCGGCGCAACTAGCCAGCAGCAAGGGCCATCCCAGCTCGAAAATCGAGATCGCCTGAGCGAAGTAGCTCTGCCCGGAACGAATCTGTTCGTAGGATCGAATGTTTGCTACAACGTCGCGCCAGACCGTGGCCGATCGGAAAAAGGTCATTGGCGCGCCTACTAGGATTCCCAAAAAAAATCCGCCGCCGGCCAAGAAAAATAGCCGAAGACGACTTCGCCAATCGACGCCGAGGAGAAGGATGCTTGTCATAACAGCTGCGCCCACCGCCGCGGTCTGGTACTTCGAGGCGAAAGCAAGTCCGGTCGCGAGCCCTGCAAATCCGGCGTTTCGCCAAATTGATTCGCTCGCCGATTGGATTCGTTCACAGAAATAAATCGCCACGAGAGCAAAAAAGGCGGCGAACGTATCGACGATGACGATCGAGCCGCGGGTTACGAGGGCGGGACACACCGCTATAAGAAGCATGGCGAGAAGGCCGGCGTGATCGCTGGCCAGCCGCGCCGCGATAATTCCGGCAAGAATCACGGTGGCGATACTCAAACAAGCGGTCACGGTCCGTCCAGCGAGGAGCAATTCCACCGGCGCGATGAAGTCATAATTCATCTTCGAGCTCGGAAAATTGCGCTCGTTCGGCAAATCTTTTTGAAAGTGATGACCATGGAAATAGCGATAGAGCGGGCCATAAAGAAAAAGCGCCGCGCCCGCTGAATATGCGGGAAGTGCTGGCAAACCATACCAGTAAACATCGAGACTTCTGTGGTTGAACGAGTCGATCGTCTGATGCAGCACGTGGCCTTCGTCGATATAATCGCTGTAGGGTAACCCGGATCGAATCGGGACAATTCGCAACAGGACAGCCAGGAGAAGAATCGCGCTCCAGCACATCCAGTAGAAAACCGGACGTGATGAAGACGATTCATGCGGCGACATGCTCATATAATTCTCCGAAGGAATTGAATGTTGGACGAGTGTGGCTGGACATTCAACGTTTGCTTCTGCTTATGGCTGGAATCGTCGTCAAACCACGCGCTCGAATTTTTCACGGACACGACTGGGTCTTTTCCGGCGAAGTACTGAAGGTCTTCGGTAATCCGGAGGATGGCGACGTGATTTCGCTGAAAGACGGCAAAGATCATTTGATCGGCAGCGCGATTTACAATTCGAAGTCGCAAATCGTGGCGCGGCGGTTCTCGCGACGGAAGCAGGACCTCGACCTTGATTTCTTCAAACGCCGGATCGCGCAGGCGGCGGAATATCGCGAGCGCCGACAGGTCGATCCCAAACTTTGTCGCGTGGTCTGGAGCGAGAGCGACGGGTTGCCGGGCGTGATTGTCGATCGATACGGCGAGCATTTTGTTCTGCAAACACTTACGCTCGCGATGGACATGCGGAAGGATTTGATCGCCGATGCGATTGTCGATCTTTTCGGGGGCGTCACGATCGTTGAACGCAATGACGCGCCGGTCCGGCGCGCGGAAGGAATGGATTTGCGGATCGGAGTGTTGCGCGGCGAAATGCCGGCCGAAATCCAGATCGACATCAGCGGCTTGAAATTCGACGTCGATCTTTTAGGCGCGCAGAAGACCGGTTTTTATCTCGATCAGGCGCGCAATTACGAAACGGTTGCACAGCTCGCTCGCGGTCGTCGCGTCCTGGATTGTTTTACCAACCAAGGCGCCTTCGCTCTGGCGTGCGCGCGGGCCGGAGCGGCGGAAGTCATCGGCGTGGAGGAAAATTCGGAGAACATCGAGGCGGCAAAGAGAAACGCGGAGCGAAATCAGTTAAGCGTGCAATGGATCAAGCAAGATGTTTTTCAATTCCTGCGCGCGGCGGAGAAGACAGAGGCGCAATACGATCTGATCGTTCTCGATCCGCCTTCGTTTACCAAGACGAAGGGTGGATTGCGCGATGCGCTGCGTGGTTATCGCGAGTTGCACGTGCGCGCTTTCAAGCTGCTTTCCAAGGATGGTTTACTGGCAACGTTTTCGTGCTCCCATCACGTGGGTGAAAACGTGTTTGTGCAAACAATTGCTGACGCGCTGGTCGATGCCCGTCGATCGGCGAGAAAGTTGCGCCGTTTCGAACAAGCGCCCGATCATCCGGTTCTACCGACGCACCCGGAGACGGAGTATTTCAAAGGGTTCTTGCTCGAAATGATGCCGGGCAGATAGAGAGATGAAAACGCACGAAGATTCCGTGAGTGCCTGGCGGCGAACCTTCATAGCTTGCTTTTTCCTCTTCTGTATCGGCGGGGCTTATCATGTTCTGTTTCTGCGAACGTTCTCGCACTGGTGGTTTGAAGATGATCCGGTCCTTTTCGCTTTCGTTCGCACAATCGCAAATCCGCTAAGGTTCTTTTTTGACCGCAGCGCCATCCAAAGTTTCAGCGCCTCTTTGGTGCCGATGCAGTCGGTTTCAATGTGGATCGATAGTGCGATCGCATATCGGAGCGTTCGCTTTGCGCAAATCCATCATCTTTTCAGCCTGCAGGTAACATTGATTTTGCTATACGTCGTTTTGCGCGGCTTTGGGCTAAGGAGCCGGGCCGCTTTTGCGCTCGTGCTGCTTTGGCTTTGTTTGCCCGCCACGGTATCGGTCAACGAATTTCTTTCCGCCAGACATTATTTGGAAGGGTTTGGTTGGAGCCTCGGTGCCGTTCTTGTCGCGCAAAAGATAGGCCAGAGACGCTGGCGAGAAACGGCACCCACAATTGCGCTTCTGTTTGTAATGCTCGCGATCGGAGCGCTTTTCAAGGAGCTCTATGTGGTCACCGTGCCGTTGTTCGTGTTTTTCTATCTTTATTCGTGCCGGCGATACATGGCGGCCGGAATCGCTCTTCTGGTGATACCGCTTTATGGCCTTTATCGAGTTTGGGCCTTCGGATCGAGATTGCCCTTGTTCATGCCGTTGGTGGAAACGCGCGCCTACCTCAAGTTCCTAGGCCGATTCCCTTATATTTTCGCGGGCAACGCCGGCGGCTATCTGATCATTATTGCGCTGGGGCTGCTTTGCTTGTGGCGCTTCCGGAATATCAATCTCCGGATCGCGGGCTGTGCGCTACTCCTGCTGTGCACTGCTCTTGCCACGATTTATCCAACGACTTTTGCCATCAGCCGCGACTGGCTCATTCACGGCACTTGGTACCGGGTAATGTTTTTCGTGAACACCATCTTTTTGTTAGGCGGCGGTTATTGGCTAGAGAAAACGCAAACGCGCTCCGCGCGCGTGGCGGCATTGGTTTTGAGCGGTGTAATTCTGATTGAGGGAGGCTATGTCACGGAGCGACATTGGCACGATGAGATGGTTCGTTATAAACGCGAGGGTCGATATTATCTTCAACATAATGACCGGCTCATCTATTCCGAGCTGGCTGCCTACTGGTATCTGGGTGGTATGCAAACGCTCTATGAGATCGTGCCGCGGCACTATATCACGTCCCGAGAAGCCGGACCGCTTTCGCCAGAGCAAGCCGCGAGTTATCAAACAGTATGGCGTTATCGGGACGGGACCTTTGTGGAAGATCGACAACTTTACGAAAAACTCCGCGGCCAACGATGAGCTTCCTCCGACGCCGATGATTCGGCGACCGCTGGCAATGGACGTGCGGAAGGATTTGATCGCCGACGCGATTGCCGATCTTTTCGGCAGCGTCACGATTGTTGAACGCAATGACGCCGCTCTGGTCGACGCCCGGCGATCGGCGAGAAAATTGCGCCGTTTCGAACAAGCGTCTGATCATCCGGTTCTACCGACGCTCCCGGAGACCGAGTATTTTAAAGGGTTCTTGCTAGAAATGGTGCCGGGCCGGTGAGGGAGGCGGTGCTAGGATTCGGCGACGGCGAAAAGATGAGAGTGCAAAGCAACTTCATCTCGTGTGTGGAGCGGATGTTCCGCGTAGGAGAAAACCTCTACCTGTCGAAAATGTTGCTCGAGCAAAGTGCGTAAGCTTGTGCGCGTAAAAAAATTCTTGTGACTGGCTTCGAGCAAATGCCAGGGAACGGCCTCCCAATCCTTGAAATAGGGCAGCACTTCCAGGTTCGGCACGGAGAACAATGCGCGACCGCGAATAACGCGCGCGATTTCGCCGAGAAAAGAGTCCGGGTCTTCGATGTGCTCGAGCACTTCGATGCAAATCGCGTGGTCGAACTCGCGATCAACGGAAAGAAGCCGCGGAATCGCCCCTTTCAATTTTCGATAAGGCAACTTCCGGCGTTCGAGTATTTCAATGCAGTAGTCGTTCACTTCCAAACCCAGCCATTTGTGTCCCGCCTCGATCAGTCCTGGACCGTAAGCACCCGCGCCGCATCCAACATCGACAATCGAACTTCGCGGCGGCAGGTATTCGAGAACCAGCCGGAGCGCTTCGGGCGAAGGTTGTTCGGCCGGCGGTCCGGAACCGTAAATATCTTTGCGATGCAGCATCTTCGCCTGATCCGGCGGAACGACCTCGCCATAATGGCGCTGGTGCAACCGAGCGGGCACGAGTTGCACGGAAACCTCGCCTAATTTTTCCGCGCCCTTGCCGTCTTGGGCGGAAAACGTAATCGCGATAATGACCGGGCGCAGCGCGGTGATCGGTTCGGGAAATTTCGCCAGAATTTTGTATCCAAGCCGTTGTTCTTCCGAGCTTACTTGTCTGAGTATTCTGGTTTCGCCGATACAGATATCATCGATCCAAGCGCGAACGAGCAGAGGAGACGCACCGTTTTCGGACACGACAATTGTCCCGGCGATGGAGATGCATTGATCGTAAACGTTTTCGTTCACGCGCGGGCATTCCAATTGATGGTCGATCTTGCGCATTTCGTTCGATTGATTGCGTTATTCTGAAATGTTAGCGGCTGGACGCAACTAGCGCGAATGCGAAAGCCGGTCGAAATTTCGTTTGGGAAAAATCTGGAATTTTGAAGGACGCTCACTAATGTGGCGGCAGCGGCGAGGTGGATGGAACGTGGCCGCTGATTGTCATGGCAGAAAAGATTCGACCGATCGAGCAGATGCTGGAACTCAACGAGGAGGAATCGCTTTCTCCCGAACATCTCGATTCGCAAGTGCAGAAGGCGCAGGAGCAATTGGTCCAGCTCAAGCGCCAGCAGGAGCAAATCGAAAAGCAAAAGCGCGAGCTGGAAGAGCTGAGCCGCCGCCAGGAGGAACTGGAACGCGGCCGCGGGGATATGACCGACAAGCTCACGCGATCGCTCGTCGTTCTCGAGCGCGAGGCCTACGACGCGCAAAAGAAACTCGAACAGTTGCGCGCGATGCGGGAAAGCTTCGGGCAACATCTTGAGTTGATCGAAGCGATCGATCCAAAGAGCTGGAATTCGACCGAGCTGCACAAGGAACTAAGCCGCGCTCTGAGCACGGTGGACGATGCGCGCACGGAATTCAGCCAGCAGCGCAGCCGGCTTCAAGCAACGGGAGAAAATGCGGTCGATGCTCAATTGCCGGAAGCAGCGCCGGAACTGAATGGTGGCCGCTCGCTTTTTCAATGGGTCCAAATCGGCTTCGCCCTCAGCCTGCCCCTCATCATCTTCGGTTTCATCGCGCTCTTTTTGTTTTTCTGGATGGCTTCGGCGACGAACCGCTAATTTTCCATGCTTCGCCGTTCCGCTAGATCGACCACGCCGATCGATCAAAAACATCAGCAATTGGCCAAGCAGGAGTCGGAGCTTCGCAACCAGGTTCAGAAACTCGAGCGCATGATCGCGGACGCGCCGCAAGTAGCGGAGGAAACCGCGCGCCGGCAGCGCGAAGAATTGCTCACGCGCGCAAGCGAAGGGCGCAATCGGCTCGATGTTTCCGTCGCGTTGCAGGACAAACGTTATGGCGATGACAACGGCGGCACGCGGCGTCGCGTCTCACTCCGCAAAGAGCGCCAGGAAGGCCGGATCGTGTTTCTCGTTCTGGTGGTCGCGCTCGCAGTCACGCTGATTTGGCTCCTCAGTCATCTGCACTTTTAAGCCGGATCATGGCCAAGACCGCTGATCTCGATGTGGCCTACGTCGCGAAACTCGCGCGGATCAATTTGACCGAGGCGGAGACGCAGCTTTTCCAAAAACAGCTCGGGAGCGTTTTGGAATACGTAGAAAAATTACGGGGAGTCGATGTCAGCCAGGTCGAAGCATCCGCGCACGCGGTCCCGATGTTCGACGTTTTTCGCGAAGACGAACCGCGCGATTGGTTTACGGCGGAGGAAGCTTTGAGTAACGCGCCGCGCCAGGCGAACAATCTATTCATCGTCACCAAAGTAGTCGAATGAGCCGGCGCGATTTGCCGGCGTTTAATATCGCCGACCTGCAAACTTTGCTTCGTCGCCGCGAAGTTTCGCCGCGCGAAGTGCTCGAAGCGTTGCAGGCCCGCATCGAAACCATCGATGGAAAGATCGATGCTTATCTTTCCCGGGATTTCGAAGCCGCGCTCAAGGAAGCGGAAAAGGTGGATGTCGGCCTTCCTCTCGGCGGCGTGCCTATCGCGATCAAAGACATCATCAGCGTGGCTGGGCAACCGTGCACCTGCGCGTCGAAAATTCTGGCGAACTATCGCGCCATGTACGACGCCACCGTGATTCAAAAATTGCGCGCCGCGGGCGCCATTCCGTTCGGCAAAACTAACATGGACGAGTTTGCCATGGGTTCGTCGACCGAAAATTCTGGGATGAAGTTGACGCGAAATCCGTGGGACACATCGCGGGTACCCGGCGGATCGAGTGGAGGTTCTGCCGCCGCGGTCGCGGCCGATGAAGCGTTCGGCGCGCTCGGCACCGAGACGGGCGGGTCGATTCGACAACCGGCTGCGGTTTCAGGCGTGGTCGGAGTGAAGCCGACCTATGGGCGCGTTTCACGATTTGGTGTCGTCGCGTTCGCTTCGTCGCTCGATCAAGTGGGGCCGGTAACGAAAACGGTGCGCGATGCCGCGCTCATGATGAACGCCATCGCCGGCCACGATCCGTCCGAATCAACTTCTTTGCAGAAGCCGGTGCCCGATTACACCGCGGCGCTGGGAAAGGATTTACGCGGTATCCGCTTGGGTTTGGCGAAAGAATACATGATCGATGGAACCGACCCGCAAGTGAAGGCCACGGTTGATGCGGCGGTGAAACATTTGCAATCGCTTGGCGCGGAGATTGTCGAAGTTAGTTTGCCGCACACCGAGTACGCAATTTCGGTTTATTACATTCTCGCGACCGCGGAGGCCTCCGCCAACCTGGCGCGGTTCGACGGCGTGCGTTACGGGCATCGCGCGGAAAATCCGAAAGATTTGCTCGATCATTACGGCCGCACCCGCGAGGAAGGTTTCGGCGCGGAAGTGAAGCGCCGAATTATTCTCGGCACTTACGTTTTGAGCTCGGGCTATTACGACGCTTACTACCTGCGCGCGCAAAAGGTGCGCGAGCTCATCCGGCAGGATTTCGCGAAAGCATTTGAAAAAGTGGACGCGCTCGTCTCGCCGACTTCACCGGTCCCGGCGTTCAAATTGGGCGAGCGCACCGCTGATCCGTTGCAAATGTATCTCGCGGACATCTTCACCAGCCCCGCGAATCTCGCCGGCATTTGCGGAATCAGTTTGCCGTGCGGATTCGCTGAAATCGACGGAGCCCGTTTGCCCATCGGTTTGCAATTGTTAGGGAAGGCGCTCGATGAGGCGCGCATTTTTCAGATCGCGCATGCTTACGAGCAGAGCACCGATTGGCACAAAGCGCGGCCTTCGCTCACGGAAATCCCGCAAGCCGCGTGACCAATTCCACGGCCAAAACGTGGTGGGCAGCGATCGATCGCCGGGTGAACTCGCCGGCCGGCATCCGCCTGTTGACCTCGATCTTTATCGGAATCGCATTCGTCTTTTCGGTCTTGCCGCTGCTTCGCTGTCTCCGCGGCCAAAACATGATCGATTACCGGGCCTGGTACGAAGCCGGCCGGAACGTTCTCGCCGGCAACGAGATCTATTTTCTGCGTGGTAGCAGCGAATACGATTTCATCTATCCGCCGGCCTGCGCGCTTTTTCTCGCCGTCGCCAGCGTGCTCGGCCAATGCGGATTTATTCTCGTGCTCGTCGCGATCAACACGATTGCGTGGTTCGTCAGTGCGCGACTCTCGGCCAGGCTCGCGAACGGGGAGCGAGGCCAGCCCAATGCGTGGCTGTATTTGATTCCGAGTTTTCTGGTGATGGTGAGCATCTGGTCGAACTATCATCTCGGCCAGCCGAGTCTCGTATTGCTTGCGCTCATGCTGGGCGCGTTCGCTTCTTTGCGCACGAAGCGCGAATTGTTTGCCGGCACGCTGATCGCGCTGGCGGCTGCAATTAAAGCGTTCCCGGTCGTTGCGATCGTTTACCTGGTTTATCGGAGATACTGGAAAGCGGTCGCGAGCCTTGTCTTGACGTTGACCTTTTTGCTCCTGGTCTTGCCCGCGCCGTTTCGCGGCGGATTTGATCGCACGTGGCGCGATCTGGAGAAGTGGAGCACCGGGATGTTGAAATACGATGCCCGCGGGGTTGGTCAGCGGCCCGGGCGTAGCCAGACCTGGAAGAACCAGTCGATCGTCGGCGTAACCAATCGCCTGCTCCGGCATATCGATATCGATGATACGCGACCGCCCGACCCGCCCATTTACGTGAACATCACCGAGATGAAGTTTTCAACCGTGAACGCAATCATCGTCGGCGTCGCACTTGCGCTCGGGATCGTTTTTCTCGTGGCTATGCCGCCGCGCCAACTCCGAACTTCGGAAACCGACGCGGCCGAATTCGCGTTGCTTTTATTAATGATGCTAATGCTGACGCCGCTTTCCTATTCTTATCTTTTCTCGTGGCTCATGTTTCCCTTTGCCGTTGTCGCGCAACGCTCTTTCACCCGGAAAGCGATTCCGTGGTGGGCAATCGCCGCCTTCGCGGTTTTTCTTTTGGCCGCGCCGTTTCCTCGCGGCGCGCAAGCTTACGGAAATTTCTTCTTCGGCGCGTTGATCTTGTTTGCCGGATTGGCCACCGAGCTTTGGCGAGACAAACACGCTCGTCGCGCGATCAATAACGCCGTCTCCTCCGCGCTGTCATCCTGAGCGGAGCGAAGGATCTCACCCACGAAGCTTAGATCATCGTCGAACGGAGACGCTTCCTTATTCTTATGTGAGGTTCCTCGCTCCGCTCGGAATGACAGAAAATGAAACGCGCGTCGCAGTTCAAATTCAGTTTCGAAAAAAGCTGCGCCGCAAAATCGCCTGCAACCAAGCGCGCAGAAATTTCAGCGCGATGGAGAAAGACATTTTCGAATGACCGCGCGTGCGATCGCGGAACGCGATCGGAATTTCGCGAACGCGCAATTTCGGGCCGCTCCGGACAATTGTTTCGAAAGCGATTTTGAATCCCGCCGCCGATGGTTCGAGCTCCAGCAGCCGGGAACGGGGAATAGCGAAGAATCCGCTCATCGAATCGTGTGCGCCGGTGAGCGGATAAGCGAAGGCGCCGCCGGTTCGCGATAGCATTCGCCGCCAGAGCGGCCATCCGGGTGTCGATCCTCCCGCGACGTAGCGGCTGCCAATCACCATGTCGGCCGTGCCCTCGAGCAACGGCGCGAGCAAATCTCTGATTCTATCGGGCGGATGACTCAGGTCCGCGTCCATCACCAGCAGCAATTCTCCCTGGGCCGCGCGCGCACCCGCCATGATCGCCCCGGCCAATCCCAGTTCTGCCGACTCGCGTTCGATCAAACGAACCGGTTGATCGCGCCCGAGTGCACGAATGATCTCCTGAGTCCCATCGGTCGATCGATCATCGACAAACACGATTTCCTGAAATGAAACGCCGGTGGCAACAATCTGGGAAACAAGCGGCCCGACATTTTCCGCCTCGTTCAGAGTCGGAACGATGATGGAAACGCTGCGTGCGGAGTTGGAAATGGTGGACATCTGTTTCGGCTTTGGAACACCTATGCTCTCGCATTATTCTCCAAGCGCGCAGCGGAACGTCCAGCTTCGAACAATCCGCAATCTACAATCCGAGATCCGCAATTGAGAGAGCCGACGGCTGGTATGCCGCGGCGCGGCAAAAGGGGAGTTCCTGATCAAGTTCGGTTTGTTGCGGCGAGACTCACTACATAAGCGAGTGTGGCTACGACTCCGTACCCGAGGAGGACGAGGTGCAGCAGCCATAGCTTCTGTGGAAGCGGCATCGGGATAAGCAACTGATAGAGCGTATTCACGATCCAGAATCCCGCCATCGCCAGCAGCACGCCGCGGTCAGGCGGCAAGGATCTATGCAATCTGCGGAGCGCAACGAACGTCAGAATGCCCCCGGCCAGGAGAAGGAAACTGAAAAAGAAGTTGATCGAGAAAAGTGCCCATTGAATCACGCCGGGAATTTTCTTCACGAAGGCGTCCCAATGAAACATGGAGGGCAAGAAAAAATGATAGGCACCCATCGCGCAGGAACTTGATGCGGCGACGGCTAGTGCGACCTTCGCGGTACGAGCACGGGTCACGCGCGTTCCTCCGCGAATTCAATGCGATCGACGAAGATTTTCGTAATTACCTCTGTTAGCCTTTCCTCAGTGGAGTTACAACGCCTTTGCGCAATTCGTGTATTCGGTTGGGCGTAATTTGGCCCAAAATCCTTTCGCATTTTCTCGTCGGATTGAAATGCCTCCTGCAAAGCTTCGTCAGAGGGAATCTGGCAATCGAGACCGATTGGGTAATCGCAGACATGCCCGACTCTTGTAGCGTGTTTAGCTCGGTCATGCACGCCCGCGCGTATCGCTAGCACTGAGACACCGAGCATCTGACTTTCTGCAACGACAATCCGAGATCCGCAATTGAGAGAGCCGACGACGAGATTCGAACTCGTGACCTACGGTTTACGAAACCGTTGCTCTACCAGCTGAGCTACGTCGGCGCGGGCGGCAAAGATTACATCCGGCAGAGAGAGGGGCAAGCGCGCCCGGCAAATTTGTTTTGGTCACGGATGAACACGGATTTTCACGGATAAGGCAGTGCGGCTGGGACAGCCGCCTCTACACCGGAGATCAATCAGGAATTTAGGAAAGCAGGAAAAGAAGAACTTGGCGCTCAGATTCCTGTGTTCCTGATCCGCCGTCTGACACAGACGGCCTACAACTATTTGATGACGCCGACTTCGGCGCGGCGGTTCTTGGCCCAGGCCGATTCGTTTTGGCCGGAATCGGCGGGCATTTCCATGCCGAAGCTGACGGTTTGAATACGGCTGGCATCGACACCTTGGGAAATTAGGGCTTCGCGGACCGCGCCAGCGCGGCGATCGCCCAGGCCGCGATTGTATTCGGCGGTGCCACGATCATCGGTGAAGCCGGCGATAATAATTTCGGGCGAACCGTTCTTCATGAAGTTGGCGATCTCCTGAATTTTGCCGCTTTCGGCGGAGCGAATCGACTGACTATCAAAGTCAAAGTAGATCGGATGGAATTGACCACGTTGAACGTTGCCTCCGAAAAAGGAAGTGCCTTCGCGCCGTTCGGGCAACGGCGTGCCGTTGACGTAATCGCCAGTGGTGCCGACATCGGAGCCGCCGCGGTTGCTGGTTCCTTTTTGTCCGCAGCCGGTGCTGCCGAAAAGAAGAGCGAGAAATGCAATCGACGAGAGAAGATTGAGTGGGTGTCGATTTGACCGCGGCGATGTCGTCATAGGTTTCGGCAAAATAGCGGGTGAGCAACTGCGCGCAAGCCGTCGCTACGCCGTTCCACCAAAGGCGCGGCGAAGAGTAGCCCAAAAGCCTTTCGGCCGGGTTGAGTCTCCACGGCGCGCGACCAAGACGGTACATTTCGCGCGATTCAAAATGCCGCGGGTGAGATCGCCCATGATGTAATGACGGAACGGACCGGTGGCCTGCGAAGAGCCGGTGACGATCAAATCGTGCTGCCCGTCGCGCGCTTCCTTGAAAACTTCGTCCAGGACGAGGCCGTGCCGGACACGGATCTCCGCCGGCACGCCGAGTTTTTCGAGCGTCTCCTTTTGCGCGCGCAAATTTTCGCCCAGCTCCGAGCCGGAAGCGAGCAAGCGATCGACGTCTTCTTCGAGTTGCACGAGATCGGCATACATCGCCGGCGGCTCCGCCATGACGTGCAAGAGAGTAACGGACGCACCGGCGCAAGCCGCGAGCTGGCCGGTGAGCCGAACGGCATCGTCGATGAATTGTTTTCCACCGGTGCAAACGAGGAAACGCTTAGGTTGTTCGCATTCGCCGATGACGACCAGGACCGGCGAATGCACTGCCTTTACCGCTTCGTAAGTTTTCGCTGAGCGCAGATAAAGACCAGACGGGCCTTTGCCGCGGGTTCCGATCACGGTGAGATCGAATTTGTCAGTGGCGGTAAATTGGACAATCTGCTGAATCGGATCGCCGGCGCGCAAGACGATCTCGACGTTCAATCCATGAGCGCGCAATGATTCCGCTTCTTTGTCCAGCGCGGCGCGCAATGGCTGCTCGTCGCGTGGTTGTTCGGCGATGCCAAATAAGGTAATCGCGGCCTGGCATGATCCGATCAGCAAACTAGTCAGACGCGCCGCGTTATCGGAAGAAGGCATGCCGTCGCTGCAAATTAGAATCTTCATCGCGGGTTACAATTTATGGCCGCTCCAGAGTGTGTAGATGACGATGACGGCGCCGATCAGCGGCAACGGCACAAAGGCGAGCCGAATTTTTTGGCCGGTAAAATATTGGGTGCAAATGGCGCCGATTTGCGCGCCGATGGCCGCGCCCGTGTTCATGACGAGCGCGATCAGAATATCGACGTTGCCTTTGATCGCATGGGAGAACGTTCCGTAACTGGCCGAGATAATGATCTCGAACAAATCCGTCCCGACCGCGAGATGGGTGGGAATGCCGAGGAGATAAACCATCGACGGCATCCGAATGTAACCGGCGCCGCCGCCGAGAAAACCGCTGAACACACCGCCGACGAAGGAAACGAAAATAATTACCCAAAGCGAAATTGATTTTACGCCGGAAACTGGCAACGAAACCATCGGCCAAATTTTCAGGCGCTGGATGGCGCGGGTCGCCGGTTTGAAGGCCGATTCATCCTGTTTCGTCTTGGCGCCTTTCGGGTTAGCGCGGGGCGCCTTGTTCTTTTGCATTTGCAAAGTTTTCCAGCTCTCCCAAATCATGAAGGAAGAGATGCCCAAGTAAACGGCGATGGAAACGATGCTGACGACCGTGTTGACGTTGCCGGCACGCTTCAGCAATTGGATCAATTGCGCGCCGACTTCCGCGCCGCCGATGGTGCCGATGGCCATGATCAAACCGAGGCGAAGATCGATATTTCCGAGCGCGCGGTGCCGTTTCGCCGCCACCACCGATTTGCCGACGATGTGGGCGAGATCGGTGCCGACCGCAAAGTTCCAATCCAGGCCGGCCAAGCGCAGCGCCGGACCGGCGATAAAGCTGCCGCCCACTCCGAAAAACCCGCCCATGATGCCAATTAAGAATCCGACGATGGCCAGATAAATCGGACTGATGTGCGCGCCGGAGATCGGGAAAAACATGGCTTACTCGGAGCGCCCGCGAATCATGCGCAGCAAAAGTGTGGTCAGGCTTTCGAGAACGACGGCCTGGCCGATGATGAGAAGAATCGCTGTGCCCGCGTAAGTGGTCCGGTGATGGAGTTCAAGCTGGAGCAGCCAGTCCCCCAGGAAATGAAGCACGAGAAAAAAATACCCGACGACGAGCGCGGCATAGACCACCAGCTCGACCGCAAATGCGCGCAGGGTTTTGGCGGTGTCGGCTTTCATTTTATCAGCGGTGACCGGTCAACTATTCATCGCCACTCGCCTGTTTGCCAGTTGTGCGCCAGAGCGTAAAAGCAAATATCCATTGCGCGACTGGCGTTTCCTTTTAACATTCCACCTCTCTTTTAATAGGGAGAATTATGGCTGACGCTGCAAATAAATACGCCGAGAACGTGCCGGGGAAATTCTATGTCGATGACCAGTGCATCGACTGCGATTTGTGCCGGGAAACCGCGCCGGCCAATTTCAAGCGCAACGACGACGGCGGCCATTCCTACGTTTACAAGCAGTCGGAAACGCCTGAGGAAGAAGCGCTTTGCAAGGAAGCGATGGAAGGTTGCCCGGTCGAAGCGATCGGGGACAACGGCACGTAAATGGCAGGGCGCGACCGCCGGGCGCGCCGTGAATGGGCGACCTTGAAGCCTAACGCTCAACGCCCAACGCTCAACGCCCAACGCCCAACTCAATCGGCTGTCGCCCTGACTATCGCCGGTTCGGACAGTAGTGCGGGGGCTGGGGTGCAAGCCGATCTCAAGACCTTCAGTGCGCTTGGTGTCTATGGATTGACGGCCGTGACCTGTGTTGTCGCGGAAACTCCCGGCAAAGTTTCACGGATCGAGCCGGTCAGCGCGGCACTCGTGCGCGATCAAATCGAAGTGCTTTCCAAAAGCTTTCCGATCGCGGCGATGAAAACCGGACTGCTTTGCTCCGGAGAAATCATTCTCACGGTCGCGCGCGCGATGGCCGGTATGGCGCGCAATACCGGAAGAAAGATTCCGCTCGTGGTCGATCCGGTGATGGTCGCGACGAGTGGCGATCAGCTTCTTGGCGCCGGCGCGGTCGAACTGTACGAGACGCAATTATTTCCTCTCGCCACTTTGATCACTCCGAACCTCGACGAAGCCGCGCGATTGCTCGGTAAAAAAATCAAAGATCAGCAATCAATGGAGAAGGCGGCGAAAACGCTGGCCCGGAAATATGGCATGTCGATCTTGTTGAAGGGCGGGCATCTCTCGGGAGGCAAAGCGACCGACGTGCTTTTTCATCGCGGAAAGATCACGAAATTTACCGCGCCTTTTCTTCGCGGCGTTGCCACGCACGGAACCGGTTGCACTTATTCGGCCGCGATCACCGCCGGTTTAGCAAACGGTTTGTCGCTGGAAGCGTCGATCAAACGCGCAAAGAAATTTGTGACGGCAGCCATTCGTCAGCACTTCTGCTGGCAGACCGGAGCCGGCCGCGCAATTTACGCGCTCAATCATTCGCCGCGGGGCGCGAACGCATAGCGCCTCTCGGATTTTTCTTTTGAGATGCTTCGGAGCGGTCGAGACGATCGCGTTTCTCCCAAAGTTTGTTTTCCATTGCCACTTCCGCGGCCGCTGTTTCCGCCTGTTTCTTGCTGCTCCCTTTGCCCTGTCCGAGGTTCAGTTCTTCCCATATCACTTCGACGACAAACGTCTTGGCGTGCTCGGGTCCGCTTTGCGAGATCAGTTTGTACACCGGACTGCGCGGTGAAATGCTTTGCAGCAATTCCTGCAAATGACCTTTTGGGTTGATGTCGGTCGGCTCCTCCTCCAATTGATCGAGATCGGGCCGCGCCTGTGCGAGAATGAACTTCCGCGCCGTCTTCAAATCGCTGTCGAGATAAATTGCACCGATGAGCGCTTCGAACGCGTCGGCCAATGTCGATGCGCGCGCGCGGCCGCCGCTGGCTTCTTCGCCGCGCCCCATCATTAGATAGCTCCCGAGATCCAGCGCCAGCGCGTGTTTCTTCAAGGTGTCGCGCGAAACCAGGCGCGAACGGAGTTTCGTCAATTGTCCTTCAGGTTCGGTATGAAAATGCCCGTAAAGATGTTCGGTAATGACGAGTTGAAGAATGGCGTCGCCGAGAAATTCCAGGCGTTGATTATCGAACCCTTGCCGCTGCGCCTCGTGGCGCACGCTAGGATGAGTCAGCGCCTCGGCCAGCAGAAGCGGATTGCGGAATTTGTAATCAATGCGTTTTTCGAGCGGGTTCACGTTAGCGCTTCTGATAAATCGCGAGCGACGTGACCAGATCGATTGCGCGCTGCAAAACAGAATCGCGCGGAGTTTTTTCCGACGCCCGGCTGCGGCGTTGTTCCAAACTTTCCAGTTCCGGGTTTGTTCCCGCGAGCAGCGCAGCCTCATTCATGTGCGGCCGCTCCGTTTCGTAAACGAACGGCCCCACTCCTTTTTCAGCGCTCAACTGGAAAATTTGCCACTTGTCCGCGATCGACATTTCGACCGGCAAATCTGGTTTCACGCCCTCCGGAAACAACGGCCGATTTTCAGGGAGGACCGCTTCCGCTACCGCCACGCGCAAAATTTTGCCGCTGGGAAGCGGCAGATCCGAATATTCGACCGCGCGCCCGGCGGTCGGTTGTCCAATAATCAACGCCTTTTCATAAAAACGGATCACGCCGGCGAGCGCTTCCGCCGGGCCAGCAGTGTCACCATCAGCGAGAATCATCATCGTGCCCTGGTACGCCGGATCGCGGTCCGAAGTAAAAGAGAGATCCTGGCGCGCGCCTTTCTTGCGCAAAGTGAACAGTAGTTTTCCTTTCGGAGAAAATCGTTTCGCGAACTCGGCTCCGGCCGCAAAATCGTTGGTCAGCGAGCTATTGCGAAGATCGACGATCAACGCGTCTACTTTTTTCCCGGTGAACTCAGCAAGCTTCTTGTCCATGGCCTGAAGGTTTCCGCTGGTGAGCGAACCGAGCCGCAGGTAACCGATGTGCCCCTCGAGTAGCTCGCTGTAAAACGGGCTTTCCGCCGGCGCCCCCGCGCGATCGGGCAAGAGAGCCAACCCATGATTCAATCGCACGAGCAATCCCTCGAGCGTTGCGCGGTTCAATTCGGCTTCCGTAATCGCATCCGGATTCGTGAAGTTACTTTTTAAGAGCGTGATCGCGGCCTGCAGATCGGCGGCGTTTAACGAATTGACCAGGTCTTCCGTTGTTGGCGTCGGTGTCGGCGACGCTTTCGCGGCGGGTTTGGTCGCGGATGGCGACGGAGCGTGCGAGGGAGCGGGAGATTGCGCAAACGCATTCGCCACAGCCAAAACGGCGATTCCCGCCGCGGAGATAAACCGGAAACTCATTGGTGGAGCGCGACCTTATCCGGAACTGCGCGCGAGAGCAATATCGCGCCGGTAATGACAACCTTCGAAATGGATGCGCGAAACAGCTTCATACGCGCTGGTTCGCGCTGCATCAATTGTCGGTCCCAAAGCAGTCACCGCCAGAACGCGTCCGCCGGCAGTGACAATTTTACCATTCACACGCTTCGTTCCGGCATGAAAAATCTGAACATCATCCAGCTTCGCTACCTCATCGAGGCCTGAAATCGGTTTCCCGGTTTCGTATTTGTCGGGATAACCGCCGGAAGTGAGCACAACGGTAACGGACGCCCGTTCGTCCCACGCGATGGTGTGATTGTCGATCTTGCCGTCGATGGTCGCTTCCAACAGCGGGAGCAAATCGGATTTCATTCGCGGTAAGATTGCTTGCGTCTCCGGGTCGCCGAAGCGGCAATTGAACTCGAGGACGCGCGCGCCATCCGCGCCGATCATGAGGCCGGGGAATAGCAAACCGCGGAACTCGACTCCCTTTTCGTGTAACCCGCGCAACAGCGGCTGCATGATTTTCTGGTCGAACTGCGTCTCAAGTTCGCGGTTCCAATTGTTCGCCGGACTGAACGCGCCCATGCCGCCGGTGTTCGGCCCTTTGTCGCCATCGAAAACGCGCTTGTGATCGCGTGCGGTTTCGAGCAGGCGATAATTTTTTCCGTCCACCAGTGCATGCAACGAACATTCCGAGCCGCGCAAAAATTCTTCGATCACAATTCGACGCCCTGCTTCGCCGAAGCGGCCATGCGTCATCATTTCGTCGATGGTCGATCTTGCCGCGGCGATGTCGGGCGCGATGATCACGCCTTTGCCGAGCGCAAGACCGTCGGCCTTGATCACAACCGGAAATTTTAACTGCTCGCAGTAACGCAGCGCTTCATCGCTATCGGAAAACGTACTGGCCTGCGCAGTCGGAATCCTTTGATCGCGCATCAGTTCTTTCGCGAAGATTTTCGAAGACTCGAGTCGCGCGGCGGATTTTGTCGGACCAAACACACGCAGCTTCTCGGTTTGGAAAAGATCGACGATCCCGGCGGCGAGTGGATCGTCCGGGCCGACCACGGTTAGATCGACCCGATTCTCCTTCGCGAATCGGACCAACGTGGGGAAATCGCTCGCGGGAATGGAAACGTTCTCCGCCAATTGCTCGATGCCGGCATTGCCTGGCGCGCAAAAAATGCGGTCGACTCCGGGCGATTTCTTCAATTTCCAAACGAGCGCGTGTTCGCGTCCGCCGCTGCCGATCACCAGAATTTTCATCGCGTAGAGTAGCGTAACCGTCTCGGTTGCGTTTACGCAATTCGCAAGCCAGAGGCTTGCGCTACCTTGACGGCGACTCGGCGGGCAAGATCGGTAATTCCAGTTTCTCGGTATGCCGTATTACGAGCAGCTTCGCGGTCACGCCGATTTGTTCGCCCACGAGCACCTTGTGCAGATCGTAAACGCTTCCGATCGGCTGCTCATTAAAACCGACGATCAGATCGCCGTCGCGAACACCTGCGCGTTCGGCTGGGCTGTCCTTTTCGGTGGAGACAACGAGCACGCCTGTTTCCAGAGGAAGATTGTAATAGCGGATAACGCGGCGGTGCAGCGGCACGTTTTGACCCGCGACGCCGATGTAGCTGCGCCGAATTTTTCCATCGCGAATAAGCCACGCGGCCACGAACTTCGCGGTATTGCTCGCGATCGCAAAACAAATACCCTGGGCCGGCCGGATCATCGCCGTGTTCACGCCGATCACTTCACCGGCCGAATTCACCAGCGGTCCGCCGGAGTTGCCGGGATTCAACGCGGCATCGGTTTGAATGATGTTATCGATCAAACGGCCGGATTGCGAATGCATCGAGCGTCCCAACGCGCTAATCACTCCCGCCGTGACGCTGGCTTGGAAACCGAGCGGATTGCCGATGGCGATGGCCAATTGACCGACGCGCAACGTCTCGGAATCGGCCAGACGCACATGTCCAAGTCGCGGCGCATCGATTCGGATAACAGCGAGATCGGTGTCAGGATCATCGCCAATCAACTGCGCTGGATAATCGCGGTCCTGCGGAAGATTCACGATAATGCGCGACGCGTTGTGGACCACGTGGCTGTTGGTTAAAATAAATCCATCGGGTGCGATGATGAAACCGGAGCCATTTCCGGCGACCTCGGTGGCGCGATCGCGATTGCTACGCTGGTGAACTTCGATATTCACCACGGCGGGAGCAACCCGCTGCACCGCACTGACGACCGTGCGCGAATATTCGTCGAGCAACTGCTCGTCACGTTGCGCCGAATTTTCGCGCTGCACATTTGGCTGGCCATCCGGCTGTCCCTCATTCAATAGGCGTTCGGCGACCATTCACCCATCCCTCTCAACCGAGTTTTTCATTGCAAATAAGATCGACCTCAGTAACTCAGCGTCAACCGCGCTAGGCCGCGGTCGCCATTTCCTGCGATGCATCAAACCGAAACCATCGTTCTCTTGCTCCTGCTGGTGGCGACGCTCGTCGTCCTCGCGCGAAAACTGGCGGTGCCATATCCAGTCCTTCTCGTCATCAGTGGACTCGCCCTGAGTTTTATTCCGCATCTGCCGGAGGTGAAATTGAATCCGGAGATCGTTTTCTTTTTCTTTCTGCCGCCGCTTATCTATCCGGCGGCGCTGTTTACTTCCTGGCGCGATTTCCGGAGCAACTTGCGTCCGATTCTCTTGCTCGCGATCGGCTTGGTCCTCATCACCACCGTCACCGTCGCGTGGGTTGCGCACACGATTGTGCCGATGCTTCCCTGGGCGGTGGCGTTCGCGCTCGGCGCCATTGTTTCGCCGCCGGATGCGATTGCGGCCACGGCCGTGGTCCGCCGGCTTTCGGTGCCGCGCCGGATCGAGACAATTCTGGAAGGCGAAAGTCTGGTCAACGACGCGACCGCATTGGTTGCTTTGCAATTCGCCGTGGCCGCACTTCTGACCGGGAGTTTTTCAATCGGGCACGCCGCCGTTCGTTTTGTTTTGGTGGCGCTCGGCGGAATTGGTTTTGGTTTTGTGGTCGGATTCGTGATGCGCTGGGTCCACCGTCATCTCGACGATCCACCGGTGCAGATCACGTTCTCGCTGATTACACCGTTCCTGGCTTATTTGCTGGCGGAACGAATGCACGTCTCCGGCGTTCTGGCCACGGCGACGGCTGGAATTTATCTCGGCTGGTATTCACCACTGATTGTTAGCGCGCGTTATCGCCTGCAAGCCTTTGCGTTTTGGGAGATGGTCGTTTTTCTGTTGAATGGCGTCGTCTTCGTCGTAATCGGTCTGCAACTTCCCGGAATCCTGCGCGCCTTGCCGGGCGAATCGCTCACCACGCTGATTCGCAACGGATTGCTTATTAGCGGCGCCGCGGTGCTGGTGCGGATAGTGTGGGTCTTTCTGGCGACTTATCTCCCGCGCTGGCTCAGCAGAAAACTGCGCGAAAGAGATCCGAGTCCACGCTGGCAGGACGTAACTCTGGTGGCTTGGGCCGGAATGCGCGGCGTGGTTTCTTTGGCGGCGGCCTTCGCGTTGCCATTTGCGTTGAATGACGGCACTCCGTTTCCGGGCCGCAGTTACGTTTTGTTTTTCACGTTCTTCGTCATTCTGGTCACGCTCGTTCTCCAAGGTCTGACTCTGCCGATCCTTATCCGGAAACTCGGCATCAAAGATGACGGACTGACCGACGAAGAAGAGCGTATCGCCAGACTCGAAGCAAACAACGCCGCCCTGGCCTACCTCGAAGAGGTCGCAGCCAGCGACGGCAGGCCCGTGGAAATCATTTCGCGTTTACGCGCGGAATATGACGAGCGCGTGCAACAACTGCAACAGTGCGCCGACTGTGATGACGATCGCCGCGGTGAAATAGTGACGCCGCACTATCAGCGGTTGCAACACGAAGCGCTCGGCATTGAGCGCCAAACCATCATCCGCCTGCGCAATCAACGCGTGATCAACGATGAAGCCTTGCGCCGCATTCAGCGCGATCTCGATCTGGCCGAAGCGCGCTTGACCAGCGGTCTATAAAATTATCGCGACCACGAGCTCTTGTCATGTCGAGCGAAGTCGAGATATCTCTCATTGCATCCCTGGTGTTGCGTTGCGCTCGATAGGAGAAAGCTCTCGACAAAATGTGAGGTCCCTCGCTCTCGCTCAGGATGACAGCATTACCGCGACCAGCTCGGCTCGGTAATCTTTCCCAACCCGTCCAGAATCTTGCTCTTGTGACTATTAACAGTGTCGAGCATGTAAAGCGCGCCGCCTTGCGTGAATATAATGTGACGCGAATCGGCGCCCCAGGCCGGATTCTCTCCAGATGAAACAATGCGTGTGCCGCCGCCAAGGTCGCAAATCGCCACTTGGAATTCGCCGCCACCGCGCACGTTGAACGCAATTTTCTTTCCGTCCGGCGACCAGTTCGGCTCCGTGCAATAACCATGGCCGGTCGAGATTAACTGACCGGATCCGCCGGAAGCAGAGATGCGATAAAGCTGCGGCGAGCCGCTGTTGTCCGACGAGTAAATAATTTCGTCGCCGCTCGGCGACCAGGTCGGTCCCGATTCCACGCCGCGAGTATGCGTCAGGCGCCGCGCGCCACCACCGCCCGCGCTGACGGTGTAGAGTTCCGGGTTTCCATCTTTGCTCACGCTGAGCGCAATCCGCCCGCCATCCGGCGAAAAGGACGCGCCGCTGTTCGTGCCCGGGAAATTAACGATGCGATTGCGCGCGCCGCTGGCGAGATCGATCGCGTAAACATCCGGATAACCGCTTTGGTAACCGGTGTAAGCAATGTGGCGGGCGTCGGGGCTGATGGACGGATGGACGCTGATCACGCCGTCATGCGTGAGCTGGCGCGCGTTCGAACCATCGTAGTCCGCGACATAAACTTCCTTCTTGCCGCTACGCGTGGCGATGAACGTTATCTTGCTGTTAGCGACACCTTTGTTGCCGGTTAGCGTCTCAATAATATCGTTAGAAAATCGATGCGCATTCTCCCGCGCGCTTCCACTATAACTTTTTGAAAGCACAGTGCCGCCGCTGCGATCGGCCACCTGCCCTTGCAAACTTCCGCCGCTCGCTGCGCCTTTCGCGGTGTAACTAGCATTGCCGCTCAAGATGAAGTAACCCGAAAGCGCCAGATCGTTCTGCAAAGTCTTTGTCGCCAGCGTACCTTCGCCGCCGCCAAGTGCTGAAACCGTCAGATTGATCTTATCGCCTTTGCTTACCGTAATAGTCGGTGGCTCTTCTTCGGCGAAGATCGACGATGATAAGATCAATATCGAAATGAGCACTAAGGCCGAGGTCTGCCGGCAAAATCTGAAATCTGAAATCTGAGATCTGAAATTCTTTGTCATTGTTCGGAATTTAATTCGAAGTTGATTCGGACATCGTAATGCTCGCCTTTGACGAGTCCGGCCGGCAGAGGATCAACTTGTGTGACCCGTTTCGCAACCGCCGTGACCGATTCATCGACGATCACATTGTTAGACGGCTTGATAATTTCGAAATTGGAAACGCGCCCGTCTTTTTCAATTCGCAGTTTCACCAGTACGGCCAGCTTGGCGTCCGAGGGGACGGCCGTCGTCGGCTGAACCCATTCGCTGTAAAAGCGATCGTGTAACATACTTCCGTACCAGCTAAACTGCGATTCGCCGCCGGCCCCGCCGGTGTGTCCGCTCGAACCCGGCGACGTTCCTTTGCCGTTGCCGCTGTTGGCGGCAATCGCTTTCGGCGGTTTTTGCGATGAATCGGTTTCACCGATGTCTGTTTTTCCCAGCGCAGCCTTCGCCAGCTTCTTCTTTTCCGCATCAGGATCGACCTTCTCCTCGTTCTCATCCGATTCAGCCGGCGTTGGTTTTGCTTTTGGTGACGGCTTGGGTGACGCCTTCGCTAGGATTATTTTTTTCGGCGTCGGCTTGGGAGTGGGTTTTGGGGTTGGTTTCGGCGTTGCTTTGGGAGTCGGCTTCGGTGTGGGTTTGGGAGTAGCTGTCGCGCTTGGCTTCGGCGTAGATAATTGAATCTCGCTCTTCGCTGAAGTGAGAACGGGTTGTTCCTCTTCGCGTTCTTCCTTCTTTGGTGATTCCGGTTCGGGCCGAGGCATGGAAATCTTTGCTGTCTTTGGTCGCGTCGTGGCTTTCGGTTGTGATTGGGATGCGGCTCCGTCGCCCGCGCCGCCGTTCATCCAAACAACGCTTTGCGTGTTTGAAGCGGTGGATTCGTGGCTCCAGCGAACGAAGCCAATGAAAAGCGCGACGTGCGCCAATCCAATGAGCGTGACGTTGCGCCAGAAGCGTGCGTCTTTCGACATCGCTATTTCGATTCGACTTTCGTCGCGATCCCAACCTTGGTGATTTCGGCGCGTTGTAATGCGTCCATCAATGCAACCAGTTTTTGCACCGGCAATTCGCGATCCGGCCGAATCACCACCGCGACGTCGGGATTCGCTTGTTTAAGCTGAATCAGTTGCGTGGAAAGCGAGTCAAGATCGACCACATGATTGTTGAGCGTGATCGCCTCGTTTCGATCTATCGAGATCGTTTGCACCTGCGACGCGTTGACCGGAGTGCTAGCCGCCCCGCTCGATGGAATAACGAGACTCATGCTGTTCTCGAGCAACGGCGTCGTGATCATAAAAATAATCAGCAACACGAACGCGAGATCGAGCAGCGGCGTGATGTTGATCTCGCTCAGCGTGCTCAGGCTGTTGCGCTGGGAATAACGTCTCATGGCTTCTGCATTGGACGTGGAGGCATAACTTTATCTTCGAAAGGCTCCTTCGCGCGTTCCGTGATCGACATATTTGTGCTCGAATTCCGATGCGAGCTCGGCCGCGAAATTGTCCATCTCGACGATGGCCGCGCGAATATTTGTCACCAGATAATTGTAACCAAACATCGCCGGGATCGCGACGCAGAGCGCGGTCACGGTGGTGATGAGCGCGCCGGACACGCCGGGCGCCATCGACGCCAGGCTCGCGGAGCCCGCCACGGCCACACCGGTAAACGCATCCATCACGCCCCAAACCGTGCCGAGCAATCCGAGAAAAGGCGAGCCGCTCACTGCGGTGGCGAGCAAAATCATTTGCGACTCGAGACCGAGTGCGGTCTCACCGACGGCGCGTTCCATCGCGGCGTTGACTGCGCCCATTTGCGCCGGCGAAATTTTGTCGGCGATATCAAGTCGCGCGCGAAACGTTTCGTCCACTTCGGCCGAGCCGAGCATTTGAAACGTCATCTCTTTGCAACCCGCGCAATAAACACTGAAGAGAGGCGATCCCGAAAAACGCGCATTCTTCTCGAACAACCGAAGCGGTTGCCGATCTTGCCGGAAAGAATCGAGAAACCGCCCGTTCTGTTTTCGCGCGAACTGGATCACGCGCAATTTCGTGATCATGATCGACCAGCTGAAGATCGAGCCGATGGCGAGCAGGAGAAGGACAAGCCTGCCCGCGATCGTGGCGTGATTGAACGCGAAGAGAAGACCGCCGGCCGCAATCAACTTCGCAATCAGCATTTCCGCTTCACCTGACTAAGTAATAACGCACTTTCGACGAAGCGAAAGTGAGAGATGACATGCAAGCGTCTCCATCATTTGTCATTCCGAGGGAAGCGAGGAACCTCACACTCGAAGTTTGCGTCACGCATCGATTAGCGAATATCCAAAAACTTGTGGGAGGCCCCTCACGTTCGTTCGGGATGACAGCCTGCTAAACACCCATCTTCTTCGGATAGTTCGGCCGGATTTTTGCCACGGCGACAACTGCGCCGCCGATCGCGATTAAAAAGAAGGAGAAGAATTGGCCGCGCGTAAAACCGGCAATCAACGTGGCATCCGGTTCGCGAAAGTTTTCGACGACGATTCGCAAGATCGCGTAACAAATAAAGAAGAGTCCCGTCAAAACACCGTTCGGCTGCCGCATTCGGGTGCGGACGAACCACAGGATCGCGAACAAAACGATCCCTTCGAAAAACGCTTCGTAAAGCTGCGAAGGATGACGTGGCGTCAGAATTGTTCGCAGAATCTCTTTCACTTGCGGTTGTCGATGCACCGCGGCGACGATCGCTTCCGGTGTGGTCAGTGACGGATCGATCCGCGAGCAGGTTGCAACCGCGCGATCCATTTCATCGGTGTTGTCGAATAATTCCTTCGGGAACTGCATTGCCCATGAAACATGAGTCGCGCGTCCATAAAGTTCGCCGTTGATAAAATTGGCGCAGCGTCCAAAAAACAAACCGATCGGAGCGGCCACGACCAAATTATCACCGAGGTTCGTCCAGGAAATTTTATGGCGCCACGCATAGTAGAATGTGAACCCCAGAATGCCAAGCATGCCGCCGTGACTGGCCATGCCGCCTTCCCACACGCGCAAGATCGACAACGGCTCGCGCAACATTTCCGGCTTGTAGAAAAAAACGTAGCCGAGCCGACCGCCGAGCAGCACGCCGAAGATAGCGGCACCTAAAACGAAGTCGCTCACCTGCGCCAGCGGCAGATCCGCATAACCGCGTTTCGCCAGCCAACGGTAAATCCAATAAGCAGCGCCGAAGGCGAGGACATAAGCCAATCCATACCAGCGCGGCCCGATATCACCCCACAACCGGATGATGAACGGATCGAAATCGTTTAGATAATAAGCGAGCATTGGTGCGGCGATTGTCAGCGATGTTTGTGAAACCGGCAATCAAAACGCGCGTGTGTCATCCCGAAGTCGCCGCGGCGACTGAGGGACCTCGCATTCGCAGTTAACGATATCAGTGTCCCGAGAAGATCGTTCACCCTGTGCGAGGTCCTTCGCTTCGCTCAGGATGACAATGCTTTGGTGCGTGCGGGCAGCTTCAACACATCGCGCAAAAAAGGCGCGGTGCGGCTCACACGATTCTTCGCGACTTCCTCCGGCGTTCCGAACGCAACGATCTCGCCGCCGTCTGCGCCGGCTTCCGGTCCAAGATCGACGAGGTAATCGGCCTCTGCGATCACGCTAAGGTTGTGCTCAATCACAAGCACGGTGTTGCCTTCGTCCACTAATCGATGCAGCACATTCAGCAGCAACTCCACGTCGGCCATGTGCAAACCGATGGTCGGCTCTTCGAGCAAATACAATGTCGATCTTGGTTTTCGCATTTTGCGAATGCGCTCGTTCTGCGCCCGACCGATCCCGCGCGTCAGCTCGGTAACAAGTTTCAATCGTTGTGCTTCGCCGCCACTCAAAGTCGGACTCGGCTGACCAAGCTTGAGATAGCCAAGGCCGGTATCCACGAGCAACGAGAGTGAGCGCGCGATTTTTTGATGCGCGCTAAAAAACTCGGCCGCTTCTTCGATAGTCATCTCCATCACGTCACCGATGCTCTTTCCGTCATAGAGAACTTCGAGCGTCTGCGAATTGTAACGGCGCCCGTCGCAATCTTCGCATGGCACATAGCCGCTCGGCAAAAAATTCATCTCGAGCTTGATCACGCCCTGGCCTTTGCAGGTTTCACAACGTCCGCCTTCCGAGTTAAACGAAAACCGGCTGGCCGAATAACCGCGCACGCGCGAGACGGGAAGTTGCGCGTAAAGATTCCGGATCTCGTCGAAGACTTTGATGTAGGTCGCCGGCGTGGAACGCGACGTCTTGCCGATAGGCGATTGATCGACTTCGTAAACCGCTTCCAGCTTCTCAACTCCGCTCACGAGCTTCAACAATTCGTCATCTCCCGCGTTTTTCTCTTCATTCAATTCGTCCCGCACCGCCGGCCATAGAACATCGTGCATCAGTGTCGATTTTCCGGAGCCGGAAATACCGCTGATGACCGAGAGTCGGCCGAGCGGAAAACGGACATCGACGTTCTTTAGGTTGTTCGCGCGCGCTCCACGAATTTCGATCCAGTTTTCAACGTCGCTCAACGATCGGCGCGATTTGCGAATTGGGTGACAGAGGGGAGTTGTTAAACAACGTCCGGTCTCGGACTGCTTGGCTCGCTTGATGTCCCGCAAAGTTCCCTGGGCCACGACTTCTCCGCCGTGAATTCCCGCGCGCGGGCCAAGATCGACAATGTGATCCGCGCGCCGCATCGTTTCTTCATCGTGTTCGACGATGACGAGCGAGTTTCCCTTTTCGCGAAGCGCGGTCAGCGTTTCGAGAAGGCGCAGGTTATCGCGCGAATGCAAACCGATGGTCGGCTCGTCCAGAACGTAAAGCACGCCGCGCAAATTCGAGCCGAGCTGTGCGGCAAGCCGGATGCGTTGCGATTCGCCGCCGCTTAACGTCTTGGCCGAGCGCCCAAGCGCGAGATAACCGAGCCCGACGTTTTCCATGAAATGCAAACGCTGCCGAATTTCGGGAATCAAATCCGCCGCGATCGTTTGTTGCGTCCCACGAAATCGCAATTTATCGATCTGACGCGCCGCCTCCGCGGCGGACAGTGCCGTAAAACGATCGATTGTCTGACCTTGCACGCGCACGTAGCGGGCGACCGTGTTCAAGCGCGAGCCGTGGCACGATGGGCATTCGTGCGCTTCGCTTTCATCAGTCCATTCGGATTCGCGTTCGGCCGCGAGTTCATTCTCCAAAACCGATTCGCCATTGTCTTCTGTGCCGGTTTGTAATTGGCGATTAAAGATTTCGCCGAACCCGCCGCATTCTTTGCAGGCGCCGTGGGGCGAGTTGAACGAGAAGAGCCGCGGATCGAGTTCTTCAAAGGCGCGTCCGCAACCCGGGCAACTCATCTCCGTGCTCATGACGGTAAGCCTGTTCCTGGCGTCGAGCAGATGCGCAGTGCCGCGTCCGATTTGCAGTGCGCGCTGAACGAGATTGCGCGCTTTCAAGATTCGCCTGGCGTCGATCACACCGACAACAACGTCGATAGTGTGCTCTTTGAATCGCTCCAGTTTTCGGAAATGCGAAATCGGAACAAGGATGCCGTCGACATAAAGCGTGTCGAAACCTTGTCGCTCCGCCCAGCGTGCCACGTCAGTATGAAATCCTTTCCGCGCTTTCACCAGCGGCGCGAGCACTTTCAAGACACCGCGTTTAACGGCCGTCTCAACCTGCTTCACGATCGCCCCGACACTTTGTTTTTCGACCGACAAATCGCAGTCCGGACAAAATTGCGTTCCGGTCTTTGCGAAGAGTAATCGCAAGAAATGGTAAACCTCCGTGACCGTTGCTACGGTCGATTTGCCACCCCCGCGCGTCACGCGCTGCTCAATTGCGACACTCGGCGGCAATCCGGTGACAAGATCGACATCGGGTTTTTCGAGCTGCTCGACAAATTGCCGGGCGTAAGGCGACATACTGTCGAGGAATCGGCGTTGCCCCTCCGCGAAAAGAATGTCGAAGGCCAGCGTCGATTTTCCCGATCCGCTCAATCCAGTGACAACGACCATTTGGTCGCGCGGAATGTTGACGTCGATATTCTTGAGATTGTGTTCGCGCGCGCCATGGATCCCGATCATGCCGTTGTTCCCATTGAAATGAAATCGCGGAACACTCTCGGCAGCGCGCGCCAATTCAACGCTGTCATCCTGAGCGTAAGCGAAGGACCTCCCCGACCCGCTCGAGCCATTGCGTGGTCCATCGTCGTCTTCGCGACTCGGGATGATACGTAATCGTCCCGGCGATTTCGAAAGCGCTTTTCTCAAGAATCTTCCGGTGTGCGATTTGTCGATCTTGGCGATTTGCTCCGGCGTCCCGGTCGCCACAACTTCGCCACCTTCATTGCCAGCTTCCGGCCCAAGATCGATAATCCAATCCGCGCATTTGATCACCTCCAAGTTGTGCTCGATCACGACGATCGAATGACCATGATCAACGAGACGCTGAAATAATTGCAGCAGGATGGCCACGTCATCGAAATGCAAACCGGTCGTCGGCTCGTCGAAGATGAACAGATTGCGGATTGCGGATTGCGGACTGCGGATTGAGTCTCCGTTCGTTGAACGTTGAGCGTTTTCTGTTTCGGTGAGATGCCGAACCAACTTCAATCGCTGTGATTCGCCTCCGGACAGCGTGTTCAACGGCTGCCCGAGCCGCAAATAGGCGAGCCCAACTTCTTCCAGAATACCAAGCGGTTCCGACAAACTCTTTTGCTCGCCGATCTCCGCGAAAAACTGGATCGCCTCTCCGACGGTCATATCGAGCACGTCGTGAATCGATTTATCCTGCATCTTGATCTTCAGCACGTGCGACTGGAAACGACGGCCTTCGCATTCAGCGCAGCGGACGTAAAGATCGCTCAAGAATTGCATCTCGATCTTTTCGAAACCGGTGCCGGAGCAGCGCTCGCAACGTCCGCTCCCGGAATTAAACGAGAACGCGCTCGCGGTGAGGCCCTGCGACATCGCTTCCGGTTGCGCGGCAAAAAGTTCGCGTACGCGATCGTAGAGACCAAGATAAAGAACCGGCGTCGATCGCGGCGTGCGCGCGAGCGCCGATTGGTCCACCATCACGACATCGCCGATCCGATGCGCACCCGTGACCGATTTGCATGCGCCGGGCTCCTGATCGGACGATTGTTCCTTTGCACGCGCGAGATGGCGATACAGAACGTCATGGATGAGCGTTGATTTTCCGGAGCCGGAAACGCCAGTCACGCAGGTGAAAATGCCGAGCGGAAGATCGACATCGATATTTTTCAAATTGTGCTCACGTGCGCCGGTGATCTTGATTGACGATTTCGATTTTCGCCGCGACTTCGGCACCGGAATGTTCTTTCGATCGGCGAGATAATCTCGCGTGAGTGATTGAGGCCCGCGCGTGTTCCTCAGAAAATCTTCGAGCGCGCCGCTATAGACTAGTTCGCCGCCGCGCTCGCCGCGTCCGGGACCGATGTCGATGAGATTATCGGCAGCGCGAATAATCTGCTCCTCGTGTTCGACCACGAGCAGCGTGTTCCCTTTGTCGCGCAAGTTGTGCATGACACGGACGAGGCGCCCCACGTCGCGCGGATGTAGACCGACAGTCGGCTCGTCCATGACGAACAGCGTATTGACGAGCGACGCGCCGAGGCACGTCGTTAGATTTACGCGCTGGACTTCGCCACCACTGAGCGTGCGGGTCGATCGATCGAGAGTGAGATAACCGACGCCGACTTCGCAGAGATAACTCAGGCGTGCGCAGATTTCGTTGCGCAACATCTGCGCGGTCGAGTCGCGCGGCGAGATGTCGATCTTGGTCAGGAAATCGCGCGCATCGGAGATCGAGAGCGCGTCGAATTCCGGAAGGGTCAGCTGTAGCGGCGGTCTATGACCGCCGTTTTGATTAGTTCGGCGGTCATAGACCGCCGCCACAGAAGAAATTTTGAAATTGAGCGCTTCGGGTTGAAAGCGTCCGCCGTTGCAACTCGGACAAGTCGTGTAAGCGCGATAGCGACTGAGCAAAACGCGCACATGCATTTTGTAGGTCTTGCTTTCGAGCCAGCGGAAGAATCCGCGCACGCCGTACCAGCGATCGTTTTCGTAATCGTCATCGACACCATCCGTGCGTTTCTCGCCATTGATCACGAAGTCCTGGTCGGCTTTCGGGAGTTCTTCGAACGGAATGCGAATGTCGATCTCCTCGCGCGCGCAGGCCCGCAGTAAATCCTTTTGCGATTCGCCGAATTCTTCGCCGCGAAAAACACGGACGACTCCTTCTTTAATATTAAGACTGCGATCCGGAATCGCTTTGTTCAGGTCGATTGCGATCGTGCGCCCAAAACCGCGGCACTCCGGACAGGCGCCGAGCGGACTGTTGAAACTGAACAAACCCGGAGTCGGCGGCCGGATGTCGATGTCGCAATGCGCACAATGCCAGCCGGTCGAGAATGGATGGTCGGTCTTCGCATCAAGATCGACGATGTTTACCCGATCTTTTCCAAAACGGAGCGCGGTCTCGAGCGCTTCAGTAAGTCGCGCGGTATTTGCCTTTGAGATCTCGATTCGATCTTGAATGACCTGAACGCGCGCGCCGAGTCGCTTGATTTTTTTGTCCGAATCGACGCGGACGATTTCGTTGTCGATCCAAACACGCAGATAACCTTGCTGTTGAATAAACTCGAAGAACTTGCGCGGTTCCGTTTTGGCGGGAACGGCGACCCAGAAATTGATCAGGACATTTTTGCCCGATAGTTCGTGCAAAATGTGATCGGCAATCGACTTCGCGGTTTCCGGGCGAATTTCCCGATCGCAATTCGGACAAAACGCGCGGGTGACGCGCGGCCAAAGCAACTTCAAGTAGTCATTTATCTCCGTCATCGTCCCGACAGTGGAGCGGGAACTCTTGACCGGGTTTGATTGCTCGATCGCGATGGCAGGCGGAATGCCGCGGATCTCGTCCACGCGTGGTTTGTCCATCCGATCGAGGAACTGCCGCATGTACGGGCTGAAGGTTTCGACGTAGCGACGCTGGCCTTCGGCGTAGATTGTTTCGAAGGCGAGACTCGATTTGCCGCTGCCGCTGGGACCGGTAATGACCGTCATTTTTCCGAGGGCAAGATCGACATCTACACCCTTGAGATTGTTCTGGCGCGCACCGCGAATCTCAACCCAGCCCGCCTCAGGCGGGTCAACCGGCGCGGCGACGCGTTTCTTTTCGGCAACCTTTGAACCCACTAACGACTATCCGAGATTGCGCCAACCTTGGCAAATTTCCGCAGCGAAAAGCGTGTCATCCCGAACGGATGTGAGGGATCTCGCAGTCGAAGCTATTGCTCACAAGAGATCGAAGAGTATTCCATCACCCTGTGAGAGGTCCCTCGCTCCGCTCGGGATGACAAAAGCTGCGCTGTGACAGCGATTATTGACTCAACCGCGCCGCGAGCTTCTCGCGCAACTTCAGCAAACGATCAGGGACAACGCCGCCGAGTGATTCAAAAAACTTCGCGTGGTCTGCGACTTCCTTTTTCCATTCGTCCGGTTTGACGGCGAGGAGCTCGTCCAGGTTTTTGCGCGAAAAAGTTTCCATCTCGGCAATATCGACATCTTCATTTCGCGGGACCTGGCCGATGGGGGACTCGCTAGCGCCACCAGAGTTTTCGCAGCGGTCGATGATCCACTTGAGCACGCGCATGTTGTCACCGAAGCCTGGCCAAAGAAATTTTCCGTCGGAACTCTTGCGAAACCAGTTCACGTTGAAAATGAGCGGCGGATTGGTGAGACGTTTTCCAATCTCGAGCCAGTGGCGAAAATACTCGCCGATGTTGTAGCCGCAGAATGGGAGCATGGCCATGGGATCGCGACGCACTTGTCCGACGGCGCCGGTCGCGGCCGCGGTCGTTTCCGAAGCCATGGTCGCGCCGATGTAAACGCCGTGTTCCCAATCGAACGCCTGGAAAACCAGCGGCATGGTGCCGCTGCGGCGTCCGCCGAAAATGATCGCGCTGATCGGCACGCCTTCGCCGCGTTCGACTTCCGGGTCGAGAACGGGATTATTCGTCATCGGCGTCGCGAAACGGCTATTTGGATGGGCCGCTTTTTCTTTCGAGTCCGGCGTCCAATCGTTGCCTCTCCAATCGATCGCGTGCTTGGGCGGCGGACCATCCTTGCCTTCCCACCAAACGTCACCGTCGTCGGTCAGCGCGACGTTGGTGTAAAGCGTGTCGTGCTCGATCGATTTCATCGCGTTTGAATTCGATTTGTAACTCGTCCCCGGCACGACGCCGAAGTAACCGTTCTCCGGATTGACTGCGTAAAGTTTCCCGTCGCGAATCTGCATCCACGCGATGTCGTCGCCGATGGTCGTGACTTTCCAGCCTTTAAAATGCGCGGGCGGAATGAGCATGGCGAAATTGGTTTTCCCGCAAGCGCTCGGGAACGCCGCCGCCACGTAATGTTTGCGGCCTTCCGGCGATTCGACGCCGAGGATAAGCATGTGCTCTGCGAGCCAGCCTTGTTTGCGCGCGAGATATGAGCCGATGCGCAGCGCGAGACATTTCTTGCTGAGCAAGACATTGCCGCCGTAGCCGGAACCGACCGAGATAATCGCGTTGTCCTGCGGGAAATGGCAGATGAACCGGCGCGCCGGATCGAGATCCAATAAGGAATGGACCCCGCGGTTCCACTCCGCTTTCACGTCGTGGCCGAGCCGTTTCACGGCGACCGCGCCCATGCGGGTCATGATTCGCATGCTCAGTACGACATATTTGGAATCGGTGATTTCGAAACCAACCTTGGCCAGCGGCGAGTCCGGCGGGCCCATGATGTAAGGGACGACGAACAGCGTGCGCCCGCGCATCGCTCCCTTCAGCATTCCCTGCAACTTCGAATAGGTTTCAGCTGGATCCGACCAGTTATTGGTCGGGCCGGCTTCTTCTTTGGTCGGCGTGCATATGAAAGTGAACTGCTCGACGCGGGCGACGTCATTTGGATTCGAGCGATGCAGATAGGAACGGGGAATTTTTTCGTCGTTGAGTTTGACCAGAATGTTTTGCCCGAGGGCTTGCTCGATCAGGAAGGCGTTTTCCTCCTCGGAACCATTGCACCAAAAAATGTTTTCGGGTTGCGTGAGTTTGGCCACGTCCTGGACCCAATCGAGTACGGCCTGGTTCGCCGGTTTCGAATCGCCAATTCCTTTCGGCGGCGAGACAGCAGGTGAGAGGTTCTTCATGAATGCGACTCCGAAAGCCTTCGCGAGCCCCGATCAATTCGGGGTTGTCGATCTTGCGATCGGTCCAAGAATGTGAAGGGATAATTTCCGCTGCTTCAGCCGCATCTCCAAGAAAAATCTCGCGTTAGGCGGCAGAGGGTTCGCCTTGCGTCAACGGAGGCGAGTGCGATTAATTAGTCATGTTCGGAGTCACTACCTCCGATGATTACCGCCCAGTCGCATGGATGGGGCGTTACCCCGTCGATGTGACGACGATGCTCGTCGGAGCGCACATCGCGCTGGCGGTTATCGCTTGTATTCTCGTTGCGGCCGGCGCTGGGTTCTTCCTAAACGGCCTCCAATTCGACAGCGCCGAAGTGTTGTCTCGCGGACAACTCTGGCGTGTCGTCACATATGCTTTTGTTCATTCTCCATCGGGACTTCTTTGGTTCGCGGTTGAGATGTATATGCTGTTTGTTTTTGGCCGCGAAGTAGAACGCTTCCTTGGTCAACGCGCTTACATTCTTTTGTACTGCATCTTGCTGGTAGCGCCGACGCTCGTGCTGACGATTTGGGGGCTTTGGCAACCTGTAGGGCTCGCTGGCTCCCCCGCGTTGCACTTTGGGATTTTCGTGGCGTTCGCGACAATTTATCCGCGCGTTGAATTATTTCTCCGGATTATGGCCAAATGGGTCGCCCTGATCCTTGCCGCCATCTACACGTTGCAGTTGCTGGCTTATCACGCGTGGGCCGATCTCGCCGTGGTCTGGATAAGCATCGGTGCTGCGTTCCTGTTTGTGGAACTGCGCGGCGCTGGGCCAGAGATGGTTTGGCTGGAGAATTTTAAAGCGCGGATGCAACCGAAGCCGAAGTTTCACGTTGTCCAGAAATCGAGCGCGCGTCGCGTGGTCGACTCGGAAGATGTTTACGCCTCGGTCGATCCGATTCTCGACAAGATCGCGAAATCCGGGATCGGCAGCTTGACCGAGAGCGAACGACAGGCTCTCGACCGAGCGCGGAACCGCCTCCTCAAAAAATCAGAGTGACGGTGCGCCGAGCATTGTCTCAATAAACTCGGCGACGCTCTCGGCGTGGAGCAGCAATGTCCGCAACGGATCGTCTTTCGTTGCTCGCGCGATCGCACCGATAACGATGAGATAATCGTTCAGCATCTTTTGCGGCACGCCGATCAAGAAAATGAGATGGGCGAGATCTCCGCTTTCATTCCACGGAATTCCGGCTTCGCTTCGTCCGATTCCGAGGACGATCTGATCGACAAGTTCCGTGCGCGCATGCGGGAACGCGACGCCGTACTCGGTCAAAGTTGAGCTGGTCCGCTCGCGCTCTCTCACTTCCTTGAGAAAATTTTCGGAGTCGCTGATTTCGTTGTTGGCGACGAGGAGGCCGGCAAGCTCGCGTAGCGCCTCGGCCTGCGTCGCGGCCTTCAGGGCAAGATCGACATGTTCTTTTTTGAGCAAATCGGAGAGAGCGAGGGCCATAAGCGGGTGCAGGATTTGTTGGATTATCCCGGCAAACGCAGTTATCCAGTTAATCGATCAGCTGTGGCAACTGAAAACATTCCTGGCGCACCGACCGATGAAGCGACCATCTCGCTGCAACGGAGCCTGTACGACCCCGGCTACGTCAACGCGATGTCGCATTTTTATCGAGGCGAACTTGGCCGCATCATGGTTTGGCGGCAACGGCTCGATATCACGACGAACTGGGCCATTACCAGCAGCACCGCCATTATCACGATCGCGTTTGCCAACGCTGGAGTTCCTCACATCATTTTCTTTTTCAATCTCGCGATCGTCTGGGGGATGCTCTGGATCGAGGCGCGCCGCTATCGCTTTTACGATGCCTTCCGCGCGCGCGTGCGCATGCTGGAGGCGCACTTTCTCGTGCCGATGGTGATGGAGAATCGCGACATGCTCCAGGGCGAATGGAAAAAACTCGTCTGCGAAGATCTGATTCTTCCCTGTTTCAAAATCACCAAGCTGGAGGCGATCGGGCGCCGCCTAAAACGTAACTACGTTTTCATCTTCATTCTCATTATGGTCGCGTGGATAACGAAGATCTTTCTCCACGCCGATCACGCGATGGACAGCATTCCCGATTTCTATCGTGCGCTGCGTGTCGGCCATATTCCATCCTGGCTGGTGGCGGCAATCTTTGTCGGAACTTTCATCAGCGTCATCGGCATCACGATCTACGTCAGCAGGAAATCTTTAGGAGAAATCTCCGAGTTCGGCGCGCATCGTTCGCTCTGGCGGATTTGAAGAGGTTGATAGTTGAGGGTTGATGGTTGAGAGATCGGCAATGGCCGACCCGTTTAACCGTCTTTGCGACATCGTTGCGCAACTCCGCGCGCCGGGCGGTTGTCCATGGGATCGCGAGCAAACCCATGAGTCGCTGCTGCCGGCCTTAATCGAAGAGGCTTACGAAGTGGCCGGCGCGGTTCGCGCGAATGACGACGTGAATCTTCGAGAGGAACTGGGCGATTTGCTCCTGCTTGTCGTAATGAACTCCGAAATCGCGCGCGAAGCCGGCCACTTCAACATCGGCGATGTAATCAGCGAGGTGAGCGAAAAACTGGTGCGGCGGCACCCGCATGTTTTCGGCGAAAGCGACGCGCACGATAGCGGCGCGGTCTTAAAACAGTGGGAGCGGATCAAACGCGAAGAAAAAAAAGGCGACTCGCATTATCTGGCCGGTTTGCCCGCGGCGCTGCCAGCGTTGATGCGGGCGCAAAAAGCGCAAAGCAAAGCGGCCCGGGTCAATTTCGATTGGAGCGAACTGCGCGACGTGATCGCGAAAGTCGAAGAGGAGCTCGACGAAGCGAAGTCGGCCACTGCGAAACAAGATCGGCAAGCGATCGAAGACGAAATCGGCGACCTGCTTTTTGCGGCCGTCAACTTCGCTCGCAAGTCCAAGCTCGACGCCGAAAGCGCGCTGCAAAAAGCGACGGACAAATTCGTCGCGCGTTTCAACCGGCTGGAGGACGAATTGCGCGCTCAAGGCAAAAAGCTTGGCGATGTCGATCTGGCCGAGCTGGACGCGATTTGGGATCGGATTAAGAAGATATTCAACGCTTAACGTTTCGATTTTCTGCATTCGATACGCGACGTTAGGCGTTTGCTTCTGCTTCCGCATCGGCCATATTCCCCGTCCCGATGACGATTCTCCTCAATCTTCTGCTTTCAGTTTACGTCGTAGTGGCGTTGCTCATGACCCTAGTGATCTTGATGCAGCGCCCGAAGAGCGAGGGATTGGGTGCTGCATTTGGCGGCGGCGTAACGGAAAATATCTTTGGCGCCCAAACGACCAACGTCCTGGTGAAATTTACGAGCTGGCTCGCCGGTATTTTTTTCGCGATCACCTTTGCATTGTCGATCTTGTACGCGCACCAGAGCGCCGGAGACAGCGGTCTGCGACGTGAGCTTATGAAACAACAAGCCGGCGCAGCTCAACCTTCACCGGTTTCTTCGCCCGCACCCGACTCTGGCGCGGGCGTTGTGCCCGCGGGCAGCGCAACGCCGGCAGTAACATCGCTACCGGCCGCTTCAGCAGTGCCTTCGCAATCGCCGGCGAAAAAACCGAAGCCGTAACGATAGTTGCCGTTTTTCGACCGGCGCAGCTTGTTGATTATCGCCAGATTCGCAATTAGGATTGGAGCGGCAATGGAGTTTGCCTTCCCGAGAGGAGAACCGCTTGAGCTAATGACTCCTACCAATGTCGAGAGACAACGGTCGGAGTTTTTTTATGCTCAATTATGTTTGGATCAGTTTGGGAGGTGCGATCGGAACCGCGGCGCGCTTTTGGCTTTCCGGCGTCGTAGCGCAACGCTATGGCCAAACATTTCCCTACGGCACGCTCGCCGTTAACGTCACCGGCTCACTTATCATTGGGATGTTCGCCGCGTTGACTGAGCCGGATGGCCGCTGGCTGGTGAGCCCGTCATTTCGCCAATTTTTCATGATCGGGATCTGTGGCGGTTACACCACTTTTTCGTCGTTCAGTCTGCAAACACTCACGCTCGCGCAGGACGGCGAGTGGTTTCGCGCGGGCGCAAACTCAATTGCTTCGTTCGCGTTGTGTCTTATCGCAGTGTGGCTCGGCCACGTTTCCGTCACATTGATCAGCAAACTATAGGAGGAACCATGCAAATCCCGAAAGACGCCATGCTGCTGCGCATCTTCATTGGCGAAAGCGATCGATGGAAACACCAGCCGCTTTACGAAGCGATCGTCATGAAAGCGCGCGAACGGCATCTGGCCGGCGCAACGGTTTTGCGCGGACCGATGGGATTCGGCGCAGCCAGCCGGATTCATACCGCGAAAGTTCTGCGGCTCTCGATGGACCTTCCGATGGTGATCGAGATCGTCGACAGCGAAGAAAAGGTGAACGCGTTTCTTCCCGATCTGGAACAGATGATCGGCGGCGGGCTCGTCACCCTGGAGAAGATCAAAGTCATTCATTACCGGCCCGAGAAGCCGCAAGCGGAGGAATAGTGATGTTACAAAACATCTGGCCGATCTTGAGAGCCGTTCCTTGCAAGGTTATGGCAACGTTCCCGAAGAACTGGCGCGCTACCTCGATCCGATCGGAAAACAACTTGCCGAAGAGATGAATGAAATGTCACAATTGTTTTCACAACCGGTATCGAGCACGATTACGTCACGCTAGCGCCGTAGCCCGCATTAAATGTCGTGAAAGAGGTTAACCGAAAACCACTTTCTCTCAGCGCGACTGCTTTCCGGTTCGTTCTCGTTCTCGGCATCGGGAACTTCTTCGCGGATATGACATATGAAGGCGCGCGCAGCGTCACCGGCCCTTTCCTCGGAACGCTCGGCGCCAGCGCGGCCGTTATCGGATTCACCGCCGGGCTTGGAGAACTGATCGGCTACGCGCTGCGTTCGATTACAGGAATCATTGCTGACAAGACGGGGAAGTACTGGATCGTCACCATCGTCGGTTACATTATCAACATGCTCGCGGTCCCGGCGCTCGCGCTCGCCGGGAACTGGCCGCTCGCCGCGGGACTCGTCGTGGCGGAACGAACTGGGCGCGCGATCAGAAAACCGGCCACGGAAGCGATGCTTTCCTTTGCTGGGAAACAGATCGGGCGCGGCTGGGTCTTCGGTTTGAACGAAGCGCTCGATCAAGCTGGCGCAACGATTGGACCTCTGGTGATTTCTCTGACGTTGTTCCGGCACGGAAGCTATCAGAACGGCTTCGCGCTCCTTCTCATTCCGGCGGTGTTAACGATCGCGATTCTTTTCGCCGCCCGCTATTTCTTTCCCAATCCGCATCACCTGGAAGCAAGTCCTGAGATTCAAACCACGGGATTACCGAGGCCGTACTGGCTCTACATGATTGCGGCCGCATGTTTCGCCGCCGGATTCGCAGACTTTGCCCTCATCGCTTATCACTTTCAAAAAACCGCTTCAGTCGCGGCGAATCTAATCCCCATCTATTACGCGGTAGCGATGGCCATGGGCGCAATCGGTGCGTTGATTCTCGGAAAACTTTTCGATGCGGTGGGACTTCCGGTACTTCTCGCGGGGTTCTTTTTGTCTTCAATTTCGGCGCCGCTTCTCTTTTTTGGAAACAACTGGATTGCGTTAATCGGCATGATCCTTTGGGGAATCGGCATGGGCGCTCAGGGATCACTGCTTAACGCGATTCTCTCAGATCTAATCCCGGCAAACAAACGAGGCACTGCATTCGGTCTCTTCGACGCCGGCTTTGGCATCGCTTGGTTCGCGGGCAGTTGGCTCATGGGCATTCTCTACGGCAAGTCAATCGCCGCGGTCGTCATATTTTCCGTCGCTTTGCAGCTCATTTCCTTGCCGATCTTTCTCCTCGTGAAAAAGAATCGCCCCAAGACATGAAAATGACATCGGCATCCTCGGTAGCTTCACCACCTTCGGCTTTTGCCTGCGAAAGTTTAGTAGTCCGGTTCTAGGTAGGGACAGCGCGCCGCGCTGTCCGCGGACGCCGCAGCGCGGCGTCCCTACCTTGTCGATTCCCGTGCGCGCGAGTTCACGCAATTGTTACTTCGCCGCCATCTGGTTGTAACAATCGTTTTCTAGTTTGCAGCGTCGCGAGGAGAAGGGCTCGGAGGTGGTGCTCCAAACGCGATCCAACCAACCCAACACAAACAAGGAGAATACATGTTGTTAGCCAAAAGGTTTATTTTCGCCGCTGTCGCAGCCAGTTTTTTATTCGGTACGATGTCGATCTTGCACGCGCAAGACGCGAACGCGTTGCTCGATTTGTTAGTGAAGAAAAAAATCATAACCGAGAAAGAGGCGGAATCGGTTAGAGCCGATCTTTCCAAGGGCGGCCCGCCTCCGGTGACGCCGACGGTGAACAGTGGTGATAAATGGAAACTTTCGACGCCGCTCACCGAGCTCGAGCTTTATGGCGATGTGCGCGCTCGCTACGAATATCGCGGCGGCGAGACGGATAATAATTCGCCGCTGGCCGGCGCCGGCAATGGCGTCGCCGGACGACGAGATTGGCAGGAACGCGAGCGGGAGCGTTACCGTATTCGCCTCGGACTTCGCGGAGTATTGATGGACGATTGGTTCTTTGGAATCCGATTGGAAACGGGCCAAAGTCCGCGTTCGACGAATGTGACCCTTGGTGACGATACCTCCGGCAGCGCGTCGGCATCAAACAACGGCCCCTTCTCGAAGGTGAGCGACACCATCAGCGTCGGCCAGGCTTACATCGGATATCGCGGACTCAAAGACACCACGTTGACTGTTGGCAAAATGCCGCAACCGCTCGTGACCACGCTCATGGTTTGGGATCCGGACATCAACCCGGAAGGCTTGGCCGAGCAATGGAAGCATTCATTTACTTTCGGGGGCGGTGGCGGCGAAGCCCAGGCATACAGCAAGGACGGGAAAAACGTCGCTGGCGCCTCCCCGGCTCAGCCGTTCCTGAAACTCGACCTCTTCGCGAATTTCGCCCAGTTCGTTTACGACGACTCGAATCCGGAAAATCCGCTCGGCGTTCGCGCTGTGTCCGGTGGCAAGCTCGCCCCAACCGCGGATGCCTTCCTGCTAGCGTGGCAGGTTGGTGCGAAATTCAATTTCCCGAAGACCTTCTACTTTCAACTCGCCCCGACGATCTACAATTATACCGGCAATGGCGACACATTTAACATTCACTTCCAAGGCGGCGACCCGAGCCTCACGAACGCCGCTTCGATGGCCCAAAATCAAACCGGCATCAACAGTCTGTTCATTTTCGATATGCCGGTGGAATTCGGTTGGAAAATTGGCGAACTGCCGATGCGAATTTTCGGCGATTTCGCGGCTAACCTGGAAGGCGATGACCGGGCCCTGGCCGCGGGTCACCCTGGTAGTGGCGACCAGCGTTACGCCTTTCAAATGGGCGCGGGCGTCGGCCAGTTAAAGAAAAAACACGATTGGCAGATCGATGCTTGGTGGCAACACACCGAGCAATACGCGCTCGATCCAAACCTGATCGACGACGACCTCTTTGATGCGCGCACAAACATGCAGGGCGTCGTGGCGAGGGCCGGATATATGTTATCGGACGCAGTCAGCGTCAATCTCACGTATGCCTACGGCTGGCGAATCGATGACAGCCTCGGCACGGGGGGGAGTGGTGGTTCGATCGGAATCAATCCACTCGACGATTACCAACTCTTTCAAGCCGATCTGAATCTTAAATTCTAAGAGAGCGCTCCAATCAGGCAAAAACGACGGCAAGGTTAAAGTGAAGCGAGCCCGCTGAGCAGTCTCCCTCAGCGGGCTTTTCGCTTGCCACCGGAAGCATCGACGCCATGACGCAAACAATTCCGACGGAAATCGCGAACGCATCCGCAAGATATGCATCGGATTTTTCAGTCCGGCCGCACTTCTCTTTTGATCAGCCGCGAAAAGTCCGGGCCGCGTGGATCTCCGACGTGCATCTCGGCACCCGAGGGAGCAACGCGGGCCTCTTGTTGGATTTTCTGCGCGAGTACGAGGTTGAGACGCTCTACGTCGTGGGCGATTTGATCGATATCTGGCAAATGCGGCGCGGGCGCTACTGGCCGCAACAGCACAACGACGTTATCCAAAAAATCCTGCGCAAGTCGCGCAAAGGGACGCGGGTCATTTATATCCCGGGTAATCACGACGAATTGCTCGGCGATTTCTACGGCATTTACGGCAACATCGCGATCCAACAGCGCGCCATTCATCGGACGGCGGATGGACGCCGCATCCTGATCATTCACGGACACGAGCTCGACACGGTAGTGCAAAACGTGAAGTGGCTGGCTTACGCGGGCGACGTTGGTTACCAGTTTCTGCTCTCGCTTAATCCGCTCATTAATTTTGTGCGGCGTCGCTTCGGACGCGGTTACTGGTCGCTCAGCGCTTACGTGAAGCAGCGGGTCAAGGATGCGGTCAGTTTCATCGGGAAATTTGAAGAGGCCGTGGTCAAATACGCCGAAAAGTATTCGGTCGATGCGGTGCTCTGCGGCCACATTCACAGCGCGGCGATCCGCCAGTTTGGCGACGTCACCTATTACAACTGCGGCGATTGGGTGGAAACATGTTCCGCCATGATCGAACGCGAAGACGGTGTCATTGAAATCGTGACCTATGGGGCACCGGGCGCAGCACGTTCGATGTCGGCGCTCGCGACCGACGATGCAGCAGTTCGCTGACCATCTGTATTTTCTGACCAGGTATCGGCAAGACATGGCCGCGATGTCACACAAACGTAACAGTAAAGCTTTTGACTGGTGAAGCGTGGTTGCAGCAGGCTGAGGCCTATGAATGCAACGAACTTTGTTTCCAGACTGCTGTTTTCCCTGGGATTTGTAGCCTTCGCGATCGGCGCGCAAGCACAAATGACCATTAACGGCGCGGGCGCCACATTTCCCTATCCAATCTACTCAAAGTGGTTTGACGAATACGCGAAAGTCGATCCATCAGTTCGCTTTAATTATCAATCCATCGGGTCTGGCGGAGGACAGAAACAGATCCTCGCGCAGACAGTCGATTTCGGCGCCTCCGACGGCCCGATGAGTGATGACAATCTGGCAAAAGCGCCGGGAAAACTGCTTCACATTCCGACTGTGGCCGGCGCGGATGTCGTCACTTATAATTTACAAGGAAGCCCAACCTTAAAACTGGATGCGGATGCAATCGCTGCCATCTTTCTTGGTCAGATCAAAAAGTGGAATGATCCCAAGCTGACCGCCTTGAATCCCGGCGTAAAATTACCCGATCAGGAAATCGTTGTGGTGCATCGCTCCGATGGCAGCGGCACGACATATATTTGGACCGACTACCTGAGCAAAATCAGCCCAGAATGGAAGCAAAAGGTGGGCACGAACACATCTGTCAATTGGCCCGTGGGCTTGGGCGGCAAAGGCAACGAAGGCGTCGCCGGCCAGATCAAGCAAACACCGGGCGCGCTCGGCTACGTCGAGCTGATTTATGCGATACAAAATAAGATGCCTTACGCGGACGTAAAAAATTCGTCCGGCGAATTTGTAAAGGCCTCGCTCGAGTCCACGACCGCCGCGATGGCCACCGCGCAGATCCCAGACGACTTCCGGTTCTCGATTACGAACTCGCCGGGAAAAGATGCGTATCCGGTTTGCGGCGCAACGTGGCTGCTCGTTTACGAACAGCAAAAGGATGCTGTGAAAGGCAAGAAGCTTGTGGAATTTTTGAAGTGGGCCGCAAAAGACGGCGAGAAGATGGCGAAAGATCTCCAGTATGCGCCGTTGCCTGACAACCTCCGGGAACGTGTTCTAAAGCGCGTCGACGAGATCAAGATGTAACCGTAGGGACTGAAGGATCCGGATGTCGATGATGATCACTCCAGCGGCTCCATCGCTGGCAGGTTCCATCGCGGCGAAAATGAAGCCGCCGTCGCGCTTTGGCGACAAAGCGTTCGAGTGGCTCACGCTCGCGATGGCGCTCGCGGTCGTAGGGCTCGTTTTTCTAGTGGGTTGGCAACTAGCGCGTGGTTCCTCATTGGCGATTCAGCGCTTCGGTTTTCATTTTCTTACAACATCGACATGGGACCCGGTGGCAGAACAGTTCGGGGCGTTGCCGTTTATTTACGGCACGGTGGTTTCATCATTGCTTGCATTGATCATCGCCGTGCCATTGAGCATTGCGACCGCAGTTTATCTTACGGAACTCGCACCACTGTGGATTCGGCAACCACTCGTTTCTCTCATCGAAATGCTGGCCGCAATCCCAAGCGTGATTCTCGGCCTCTGGGGGATTTTTGTAATGATTCCGTGGTTGCGAGATCATCCGTTTCCGTTTCTGAAGAAGCTGTTTGGTTGGACACCGTTTTTTAGCGGTCCGATCTATGGTGTAAGCATGCTGGCGGGCGGAATCATTATCGCGATTATGATTTTACCCATCGTTACTTCGGTTTCGCGCGAGATTTTGCGCAGCGTGCCGAATTTGCAGCGTGAAGCAGCTTACGCTCTCGGCGCGACGCGGTGGGAAGTGACACGAATCGCGGTCCTGAGTTATGCAAAGAAAGGATTGTTCGGCGCGGTGATTCTGGGGCTCGGCCGCGCGCTAGGTGAAACAATGGCGGTCACAATGGTCATCGGCAACACGCCCCAGATCGCAGCGTCGCTTTTTGCGCCCGGGTACACGCTCGCGAGCGTGATTGCGAATGAGTTCACCGAAGCTACCACCGATATGTACCTGCAGGCGCTTTTCGAAATCGGGCTCGTCCTTTTCGGGATTACGATTCTGGCCAATCTCGTCGCGCAATTACTTCTGAAAACGATGACCACAAAGATGACGAGTCGCGTCGCGCAATAGCATGCAAGCAACCGCCGCAAACCATGCCTGGCGCAAAATCAAGAGCGCGCTCGTTTCCGCGCTAGCGTTCGTCTCCGCGATTTTGGTAATCGCGCCACTCGGTCTGGTCTTTTTCTATTTGGTGAAGAGCGGCGCGAGTTCGGTGAACTGGGATTTTTTCACGCAGCTGCCGAAACCGGTTGGCGTGGTCGGTGGCGGCATGGCGAACGCGATCGCCGGCTCGTTCGAATTACTCGGCCTGGCTGCGATGATTGGTGTGCCGATCGGCGTGCTCGGTGGGGTTTATCTTGCGGAATACGGCTCGACGCGGGCGAACTCGCTCCTGCGTTTTATCGCGGACGTGCTGAACGGTGTGCCATCCATCACATGGGGAGTGGTCGTTTATGGCCTCGTTGTTTTGCGCTTCAAAGGCTTTTCCGCCTACGCCGGCGGCCTCGCCCTGGGGTTCATGATGGTGCCCTTGATCATGCGCACGACGGAAGAAGTGCTTCTCCTCGTCCCTAATGGCTACCGCGAAGCGGCGCTCGCGCTTGGTGTGAGCCGCTGGAAAACAATCGTGCACATTGTCATGAAGACGGCGTCGAAAGGAATCGTTACCGGCATCTTGCTCGCGCTCGCGCGCGTGGCGGGCGAAACGGCGCCGCTTCTTTTCACGGCGTTCGGCAATCGCTTTTGGAATCACAGCCTGAGCGAACCCATCGCCGCGCTACCATTACAAATTTTCAGCTACGCGATTTCTCCCTACGAAGACTGGCATCGGCAGGCGTGGGCTGGGGCGCTCGTGCTCGTAATCATGATCTTTTTCATTAATGTCCTGGTGCGATTTCTTACCCGCGACCGGATGGCAAATCCGACGTAATCCTCTATGATTGAAACCCCAGCAGCACTTCGACCTTCTGTTGCGCACGAGCGCGCCAAATCCATCATGCCCTCAAGCGAATCAAATACGACACCGCTGCCGACTTTTGAAGTGTCGAATCTTTCCATTTGGTACGGGGAAAAACCGGCTATTCAGGATGTCACCATCAACATTCCTTCCAAGACCATCACGGCGATCATTGGTCCGAGCGGCTGCGGCAAATCTACATTTCTTCGCTGCCTCAATCGAATGCACGAACTGATCCCGCATACTCGCATTGAAGGGAAAGTTTTGTTTCAAGGTCAGGACCTTTACTCTCCTGGTTCCGATCCGACCGTCGTGCGCCGGCGCATCGGCATGGTTTTCCAAAAGTCAAACCCTTTCCCTACGATGTCGATCGCGGAAAACGTCGTCATCGGCCTGAAACTAAATGGCGTGCGCAATCGCACATTGCTTGACGAACGTCTGGAAAACTCGCTGCGCATGGCCGCGCTCTGGGATGAGGTGAAGGATGACTTGCGCAAGCCCGGCATGAGCCTTTCCGGCGGACAACAACAACGGCTTTGCATCGCACGCGCCATTGCGGTCGAACCCGAAGTGCTACTCATGGACGAACCGGCCTCCGCCCTTGATCCGATCGCGACAATGAAAGTCGAGGAGCTGATTCACGAATTGAGTGCCAAGTACACCATCGTCATCGTCACCCATAACATGCAACAGGCGAGCCGAGTGTCGGATCGCACAGCCTTCTTTTATGTCGGCAAATTGATAGAGTTCGGTGAAACCACCGAGATCTTCGCGGCCCCCAAAGAGAAAAAGACCGAAGATTATATCACCGGCCGCTTCGGCTAATTTTGAATGCCGGCGGACAAACACATTCTTAGCCGTTTCGACGACGCCCTGGAGGCGTTGCGCGGGGATGCCCTAATGATGGCCAGCCTAACCGAGAAAAATTTGCGCAACGCGATGAGATGCCTGGTCGATCGAGGAAGTAATCTTTGCAGCGCCACTATCGCCGACGAAGGCGAAATCGATGAATTGGAGAAGAGCATCGATGCCGACGGGGTCGAGCTTCTTCGTGGTTTTCAGCCGGTTGCGTCGGATCTGCGACAGATCGTTTCGATAATTAAGATTTGCAGCAATCTTGAGCGTATTGCCGACCAGGCAGTGAATATCGCGAAGCGCTGTCGCAAACTGAATCGCGACCCGAACCCCAGCGATACCGAGCAGATAAACGCGATGTTCGCTCAAGCGATCGGCATGGTTCAAGATAGTATGAGCGCTTATCGGATGTCCGACGTAAATCTCGCTCGATCGGTCTTAGAGCGGGACAAGATGCTCGATCAGATGAACCATGACCTGGCGACCACACTTACCACGACGATGGGACTAGTGCCCGAGCGCATAACTGATTATCTGAATTTGCTGTTTATTGCGCGGCATCTCGAACGTGTGGGCGATCATGCGGAAAACATTGCTGAGGATGCGATTTACGCCGCGTCCGCCGAGGATGTCCGTCACAACAAAGTGCAGGCATAATGCTTTTGTTCAGACGCTGTAACGGCCTGATCTCTGCCGGATCCGTTTGACATCGGCCAGTGTGCATATGCACACATATCAGCGAGTTCATTCCTCTAGTCTCCGCGCTAATCTTAGCCGCCACTTCCATCGCAGTCGCATTTATTACAAGAGGTCGCGATCGGAAACAAAGCGGTCCTAAGAGCCGATTATCGGCTGTAACAAACGGAAGAAGCCGTAGGCGAGCAGGCCGGTCGCGGGGATCGTGAAAATCCAAGCCCAGATGATCCTTTCAGCTACGATCAAATCCAGTGCCTTCCAGCGTTTGGCGATTCCGACCCCCATAATAGAAGTGGTAATGGCATGAGTGGTTGAGACGGGCATCCCGAGATTTCCGGCGACGAGCAGGATGGTCGCGGCAGTCGATTCGGCGGCGAAACCGTGAATGGGTTTCATGGTGACAAGCTTGTGTCCCAACGTCCGGATGATGCGCCAGCCACCCGCCCATGTGCCAGCTGCCATGACCAGGGCGCAGCTCACCTTGATCCAGAGATGAATCTCAAAATTGGGCGTATGCAGGAAGCTCAACAGGGGGGGGAGATTTTCGAGTTTGCCCGCTTTGGTCGCAGTAAAAGTGGCGAGCGCGATAATGCCCATCGTCTTTTGTGCGTCGGCAAAACCGTGTCCCCACGCCATGTATCCGGCGCTAAAGAGTTGAAGCTTGCCGAAGACGCGATTCACAACCACCGGTCGCCACTTATGAACGAGAAAGAAGAGCAGGTTCATGATCAGGAATCCGCCAAGCAAACCGGCAATTGGGGAACAAATCATCGGCAGAATTACCTTAGGGAGGAGTCCATCCCAAACTGCATGACCGTGACTGTCGATCTTGTGCAACGACCATTTGATGACGCTCCAATGTCCACTGGCTGAGGCCAGTGCCGCACCGCATAGACCGCCGATGAGCGCGTGACTAGAGCTGGTGGGCAAGCCGAGCCACCACGTGAGAAGGTTCCAGCAGATTCCGCCGAACATGGCCGCGAGAATTGTAAGCATCGTGACGTAGGCGGTATCGACCAGTCCGGCTCCGACCGTTTTGGCGACGGCCTCGCCGGAGAGCGCACCAAGTAGATTAAAGGCAGCCGCGAGCAAAACTGCGGCGCGTGCCGTAAGGACTCTTGTCGATACTACGGTGGCAATGGCGTTGGCCGCATCATGGAAGCCATTGATGTACTCGAAAACAAAAACAGCAAAGATGACCAGCAGCAGGAAGAACATCGCGCACTTCTATTTGCCCGGTTGGGTCTTGCGAGGCGAGAAGAGAATGCGGCTAAGAACTGTAATGACGCCGGTGACGGCGACCGTTATTACCGTCACCTTGTTGACTCCAGAAGAGAGAAGAAGAAGCACGGACGCAGTCGCGCCTGCGATTTGCGCGACGCCGAACAACAGCCGCAAGATCGCCCACCAGAATTCGCGATTGGTGTCGCGATGTGAACTAGGCGTCATCGCGTCGGGTTCTATTTTAGCAACAACCCGTTTCCCGCACAGCGACATCCAAACGCGTCATGCGTAAATCAAACCGGATTTTGGGAACGGCGTCGAGGCTGTCACACGAACGTTACAATACTTCTTTTGCCGCGTTCGTTTCACCTCTGTTAATTTCCGAGATAACAGGAGGATGCAAACATTTGCCATCGCCTTGACTATATTCCCGTACAGGAATATTGATTGGAGTGAAACTAAGCGAGCTGAAGTCGATTCTGGAATCGCAACCAGACAAATTTCCCCGGTTTATCCTGCCTGACGGCGACCAAGTTCCTGCCAATTTCCACCTGACGGAAGTCGGGCACGTCGCGAAGAACTTCATCGACTGTGGAGGCACGATCCGCAAGACGGAGAGCAGCGTTCTGCAACTATGGGTGAATAACGGCGACGCGGACCACCGGTTGAACGCCGGCAAGATGGCCAAGATCCTGGCGCTCGGTGAGCATGTCCTGCCTCACTACGATCTTGAGGTGGAAGTCGAATACGACAACTACGCGATCTCACAATCCCCCATCACCGGTTTCGAAGCCTCGGGAGATTACCTCGATTTTACGATGACGACGAAGCACACCGATTGTCTCGCGAAAGAGAAGTGTGGCGGCGGCGACAATTCCTGTGCGCCGCAGCCGGCCGCGGCAGCGTGTTGCTAGGAAAGGTTCGGCTGATGGGAGTTTCCAGAACACCGCTTGAGAAGCTCTCGTTCCTCGATCGGTTTCTCACGCTCTGGATTTTCCTTGCCATTTTGGTGGGGGTTATTCTCGGGGTTTTCGGTCCCGGTGTGCCGGCCACCTTGAATCGGCTGAGCGTTGGGACCACGTCCGTTCCGATTGCGATCGGGTTGATTTTGATGATGTATCCGCCGCTGGCGAAGGTGAGATACGAAGAGCTGGGGGACGTGTTTCGCGACGGCAAGGTGCTGACCCTCTCGCTGGTACAGAATTGGTTGATCGGTCCGCTCCTCATGTTCGTCCTGGCGATCGTCTTCCTGCGAGGTCACCCCGACTACATGGTGGGCCTGATCCTGATTGGGCTGGCGCGTTGCATTGCCATGGTGATCGTTTGGAATGATCTCGCCAAGGGCAGTCCTGAATACTGCGCTGGGCTGGTGGCCTTGAATAGCATCTTCCAAGTGCTCTTCTATGCCCCCTTTGCTTACCTTTTCATCAAGGTCCTGCCTC
>OBLT010000011.1_pt1 | contig 140667 bp, 132 predicted proteins | sample 1518721 | NCBI WGS metagenome assembly OBLT01 (sample SAMEA3539307, study PRJEB22396) | soil metagenome | biome: tundra; feature: field; material: soil | place: USA | collected 2010-05 | depth 0.15 m | reverse complement strand
AGCAGGTATTCCATCCCCATGATGTCGCCGATTTCTCGGCGGACTGGCAACTTTTTCAATCAGTAGTGTTACCCACGTCATGTATGCATACGGCGAGCGGGGAGCCATTGTGGCGCAGGTTACGCAGCCGGATGGCGGAACTTCGCCGACCTTTGACTATATGCACAACGATCAAGTCGGATCTGTGGCGAATGTCACGACTGGCAGCGGTGGTGGCTCGTCTCAGATGAGGTTCGATCCCTTCGGCTCGCGCATTGGGACCAATTCCCCGCCTGCCCAGTCATCCAACCAATTGCCACGCGTAACCACGGGTTTCACTGGCCAGGAGAGCGAGGATGACCTGGGCCTCATCAACATGAACGGAAGGCTCTACGACCCGTACCTTTCAAGATTCGTCTCGGCGGATCCGTTTGTTACGAGACCTTGGAATTCACAGGAGTACAACCGCTATAGCTACGCCAACAACAGCCCATTCCGTTTCAGGGACACGACAGGGTTCCAAGATGACGACGGGGGCGGCGACGAGGGCGAGGGCGAGGGGGAAGGCGAAGGTGGTGGTCAGACCGCCACCCCGGCGTCCGCCGCCGCGCCATCGGAGCCCGCGGGCGGGACCCTGATTGACGGCACATATGGCAACTATAGTGTCCGCCAAACTGGCGGACCATATATGGATCCCGAATATGGATTCGTAGCAGGAACTGTAACTCTCACGTGTAATAGCGCATCATCCTCGCCTACAGACGACCAGATGGGGATGTCGGTTATGAGTGAGGGAAGGGGCGCGGGCATCGCCAGTGCTGTCGGTCTTGCCAATATGTCTGTCCCCATTCGGGGGACGATACTCGACCCGCTATACGGTCCCGGTACGAACCCCGCAACATTGACCATGGTCGGGGCAATCGGTGCCCCAATCCTGGCCGCCGGAGTTGCTGTTGGAGCCGAAGCCGCCATACCCGCCGCTGAAATGTTGGCAGCCCTGCACCCTGGGGCAATCACATTTGGCACCGGAATGGCAGCCGCTCAAGGGAATACGATAATCATAGGGGGCGGGGCGGCGGGCCTGGCAATCGCTGGGGGAGTGGAAGCCGCCACCGAAGCCTTTAGTTACACTTTTCAAAAGTCAGTGGCAGATATCATGGCGGAAGGTCTGAACGAAGGTGGCTATGCCACTTTGGATGCAACTCTGGAGCCGTTACAAGCTCAGCTTGAGCTCGCGCTCAAACCCAATCGGGGTTTGGTGGATGCGCTTCTACGAATAGATCTGGAAGGATTACGAAATGCTGGATTCACAATCCCAGAATTGTCTCCGATTGGAAGAGAGTTCAACATGCCCGGTGGCAATGCTGAACTATTTTTCCCCTATAGAATCCCATCGGAGTTTCTTTCGCTAGTAAAGCGATGGTAGCCATCGCGCAATGGTCGTGGAATAATCTGTCTGGGAGCAGCAGTTATGATGAATCTTGAGGAATTTCGCACTGAAATGGAGAACTCGCGGCGGGTTCTCAAGGAGCGGGGGAGGATGTTCAAAGATCCGCAGTATGCCGTCGATCAACTGTGCGATCTCTATGGGAGGTTCGATGCCGGAGAACGTCTGATGGCGGATCGCGTAATTGACGAGTGGGCGTTGTCCGATGACGAGGGCGTGCGATACGATGCACAAGCTCTTATCCGACGGTACAGTATCGTCCGAGCAGCAGAGGTTCTTAGGAAGCTCGCGATCCGGTTAGAATCGACTATGAGCCCAGGCGCACCCTTCGAATTGAAGAAGGTGAATCAGATTCTTGTGAGTCTAGCAGCCGCGGACAAAGAGCACTGAGTATATCGTGGACAAAGAATGGTCGCCTTCTTCTGTCCCTTGGCCGCTTCAGCACACTTTGCTGGGACAGGCAAGCATGAGACGTCTTGTCTCCCTGTTGCCCATTGTGCTGGCGTGTTCTTCCTCCGCCCTAAGAGTGTCATCGCCGTCCGATGGCGGCGCCGTGGCGATCGGCGGCAGCGGTGGTGATACCTTGGGGGGGCACCCCTCTGGCGGAAATGCAACGGCAACCGGTGGCGCCGTTGGTGGCACTGGGCAAGCGTCCATGGCCAGCGACGGCTCGGTAACGATACCCGGTGCATTTGTCGCGGTTCGTGCGGGGTACGGCACCGCCTGTGGGTTGAGGACCGACGGCTCGATTTCTTGTTGGGAATTTGTAGCCCTGGATCAGCCCGTGTCGTATCCGGGCAAGTTCAGCTCTTTCACCGCAAGTGGCCCCGTGTGCGGGCTCAAGGCGGACGGCACTCTCGTCTGCTGGGGGAAGACCATCGCGGGCGAGGACTCGCCGCCACCAGGCACTTACACCTATGTGGACTCGACCGGGTGGTACGGATGCGCGGTGAAGAAGAGCGACGGTACCATCGTCTGCTGGGGGGAATACCTCTCACCTGCGCCGGTGCAGGGAGAAGCCTTCGTCTCGATAAACCTGTCCATATCAAGTGGTGGGTATGACTTCGCCTGCGGAGTAAGAACCGACAGCACTCTGGCATGCTGGGGTGTCGCACTCCCCTTGGATCCTGGTGCGACGCCAGAGGGCACATTCACCGAGGTCAGCGCGGGCGATGGCTACGGCTGCGCCGTTCGGACCGACGGAACGGTCATTTGCTGGGGAGGTGAGGTCGACGCCAACTTGTCTTCCCCTCCGGCAAGCCCTTCGGCTACAGCAGATCAGACTGAGACGTTCTCCTCGGTCAGCACGAGCAATGGCTGGGCGTGTGCGCTAAGAAAGCCCGACGGCACTATCGTCTGCTGGGGCGTCCACGCCGGGGAGTACGCGCCATTGGCGTCCGTCCCATCAGGTGGCTTCAAGTTCATCAGCGTCAGCTCTCACGATACATGTGGTGTGAAAACCGACGGCACCATTGTCTGCTGGGCAAATCCTGTACGGCAATCTCAAGTAGGGTATTAGGAAGTGATTCGAGCCTCCCGCATGGGTGTAGCCGTCAGGTCCGGGATGTGCCTCTCCCACGTCCAGTTTCTCGGTCAGGAAGTTGATCGTCCGATCGTCCGGGCGCGGGTGCTGATGCCGGCCTCAGATCGCCCGGCCCGCGTCATTCGGCGTGCTCGTGGCCCGTTCGCCGCGCCTGGTGCGCGTCAGCCGCCGTGCGCCGCTACCTCTCATCCGTGTGGATGGCCTGTGGTAAACTGAGAACATGCTGCGCGCGAAGGAAATCCTCGATGCTGCGCTTGAGCTCGAACCACATGAGCGCGAGCAGATTGCCAATGATCTGTGGGGCAGCCTCGAAGACGGTCACGACCAAGCGTCGATCGACAAGGCCTGGGATGACGAGCTGGCATGCAGGGCGAAGGAGCTCGACGAAGGTCGCGCCGAGCTCGTCGAATGGGACGATGTAAAGGCCCAAATCGCCAAACGCCTCGGTGAGCGATAGGCTGGCCCACGCGTGCCAGTCAAGCCTCGCGTCCGATTCGTCCGCGCCGCAGAGAGCGAGCTTAACGGTAGTGCCGATCGCTATAACGAGGAGCGCGCTGGTCGCGGTGACGATTTTCTGCGAGTCATCCGTGCCGCCATCGAAGAAATCGCAGAGGCGCCAGGACGCTGGCCTCGTGGCCCGCACGCGCATAAACGCGTCCTCGTCCGCTTCCCTTTCACCATTCACTACCGCTTCGACGCTCGCGAAATCGTCATCATGGCGGTCGCCCACCAGAAGCGACGGCCCGGGTACTGGTCACGCCGACGCTGAGCGACCCGGACCCACCCTGCCGCGGTGATGGCGGCGTCCAGGGCAAGCCGGATCCACTGCGCTCCGCCGATCGCGCTGCACGCGACCCTGGACCCCGCGTGCGGGCCGTGACTGACGGCCGCTATGGAGGTGCTGCCTTGTCATCCACAATCGTTATTCGCCTTCGCCGCTCTCCGGTGCGTCGTCTGGCTCCGCGGCTTCCGCCGGCTCGGCGGCTTCACCCATCTTGGCGTACCAGCCTTCGAACACTTCGGTGATCTGGCGCGCTTGCTTCTCGCTCGAAACATTGAACGAGGATTGTTTGCGGTAGCTACCCTTGAATTTCTTGAAGCGCACGATGGCAATCTTGGGCGCCCGAAACGTGCCCGCGGTCTTATCCAGCTCCTGGTAGAGGAACATCAGCGTCGACCAGGAGCCCTTGGTCAGCACGACCTTGTCGAGTTGCTTACGCACCAGCACGCCCTCGTCCTCGTAGTCGTACGTGAGTTCTTCGATTGTCTCTGCCATGTCGGGCTCCTTGTGATGGGACGCTATTTGTCGGGATCGGGCTTAGTCAGGGCGCGCAGGCTGTCGGCCAGGGCGCGGCGGTCGTGCGCGGACAGGCGAGCGAATTCGATGCCCATGCCGGCCGCGGCGTTCTTTCCGCTACCGCGTGTGACCCATGCGACTCGCCCGTGCGCCACGGTGACCTTGCCGTCGCCGACAGGGATCTCCAGGGTCAAATCCTCTCCGACTTCGAAGAGCAGATCGGAACGCAAGAACAGGCCGCCCTCGGAAAGATCGGCGGTGTCAAGGCGGACGCCAGCTTGGATCTTGTTTCCTGCGGCACGAACCACCACGGGCACGAGCGCCGTTTTCCGGTCGAACCGGCGCGCGTTGCGCGGCCGCGGGGTTTGGCTCACGGACGCAGTTCCAGCACCGCCGACGAGCGGGCCTCGAACGAGACGCGGGTCGCCTCGCTCCCGGCCTGGACGAGCCGGCTTTCGCGCCACACGGCTTCGAATGAAACCGGGGCGCGCCCTGCGGTGGCGACGAGCTTGGCCAAAAGGTCGTGCGGAACAACGACCCAACCGCCCGTGGTCACGGCGCAGGCAATGGCAGAGGGTGCGCCGAAGGGACGAATTTCAAGGAAGGTCCTCGGCGGGCCGGACACGCGCAGCACGAGGTCGCCCTTCATGCTCATGGTCGCGCGCGTATCGAGCGGGGCTTCGCTGCTGTCGGAAACCGACAGTGAACGCGGCAAGGTCATCTTGAGGGTCGCGTGCTCGTCGCCCTTGGTGGGAACCACGAGCGTCAGGGCTTCGGGAATCTGGCCGAGATCGAGCGGCCCGGCCTCGGCAATGACGCCGCTGACCACATCTGCGAGCGGCGGATAGACCCGGGGCGCGGGACGCAGAGACTCTTCTGCTTCCACTTGCAAAGCGACCCCGCCCAGCTCTTCAAGGTTCAGCGTGCCCCCCTGGGCCCGCACCATGCGCGCGGTTCCGGCCACGTCACGCAGCTCGCAGGCCGATTCCGGCGCGGGCGAGACCAAGGGATCAACAGCGCCCAGGACGTCGGACGTGGACATGTCGATGGCCTCGGCCCGGAAAGCAAGCACGGAAACCGACGGGGCGCCGCCGCTCGGCAGGTCGAGCCGGACCGACACCTGCGACATGCGCTGGCTGGTGGCGGGCGCGGCGTCCTTGCCGTGGGAGCCACTTTCGCAGGCCAGGCCCGCCGAGAGCAGAAGCGCCACGAGCACCCCGCGCGCCCGCACTGGGCGGCAGGACAGGCAGGAAAGACGGCGCCTGAGAGCTAAGGAGGAGAAGAAGGACATTAGGGTTTCCGACAGCCGATCATTATAGGCAGATTCATTGCGTTACGCTAGTGCGGGCGCGGCACCTTGAAAGCGGGGGAAAGATGGTAGAAAGACCACGAAATGCCAAGAATCAATTCTGAGGAGGTACGCGAAATCGCGGCGCTGGCTCGCCTCCGTCTTGACGAGAGCGAAGTCGAGCGCATGACCCACGAGCTCGACGGCATACTCGGCTACATCGAAACGGTCAAGAACCTGGCCACCGGCGACGCCTTGCCCATGACCCACGCGGTGCCGTTCGATTGTCCCATGCGAGAGGACGAGCCGGGACAGTCGCTGACGGTGGACGAGGCCCTGCAAAATGCGCCGCGCCGTCGGGAAGGTTCGTTCGAGGTCCCGCGCATCGTGCCCGGCACGGGAGGCGCGTAGCCGTGGCGCCCGATGTTCGAGGTGCCTCGCTCACGGGGTTGGCCGCGGGCGTGGCGTCGAAAACTTGGAAGTCGCGGGACTTGGTCGAGGCGTATTTGGATCGCATCGCCCGGCTCGACAAGAAGCTCGGCTGTTTTCTTTTGATCGATGGCGAGGGCGCGCGCAAGAAAGCGGACGCCATCGACAAGAAGGTCGCGGCCGGCGAATCCGTGGGACCGCTCGCGGGCGTGCCCATTGGGCTCAAGGACATCTTCGTCACGCGCGGGATCGAAACCACGGCAGGGTCGAAGATCTTGAAGGGCTTCATTCCGCCCTACGAATCCACGGTTTCGGGCCGACTGGCCGCGGCGGGCGCCATCAACCTGGGCAAGCTCAACATGGACGAATTCGCCATGGGCTCGTCGAACGAGAACAGCGCGTATCATGCCGTCCACAACCCGTGGGATCAGGAACGCGTGCCGGGCGGCTCCTCGGGCGGCTCGGCCGCCGCCGTCGCGGCGTCGCTGTGCGCGGGCACGCTGGGCACGGACACCGGTGGCTCGATTCGCCAGCCGGCTTCGCTGTGCGGCGTGGTTGGCGTGAAGCCGACCTACGGCCGGGTTTCCCGCTACGGCGTGATCGCCTTTGCATCGTCGCTGGATCACCCGGGGCCGTTCGGCCGCACCGTCGAGGACGCGGCCGCATTGCTGGAGGTGATTGCCGGGCACGACCCCATGGACAGCACATCGATTCCGCAGCCCGCGGGCCGCTACCGGCAGGCCAGCAAGGCCGGGCTCGCGGGCATGCGCGTGGGCGTGCCCAAGGAATATTTCCAGGCCGGCATGGATCCCGAGGTCGAGGCGGCCGTGCGGGCGGCTCTGGACGAGCTGGGCCGCGCGGGGGCCACGCTGGTGCAGGTGTCGTTGCCGCACACGCAGTACGCCATCGCCACGTACTATTTGATCTGCACGGCCGAGGCGTCGTCGAATCTGGCGCGCTACGACGGCGTTCGCTACGGGCACCGCACTGCGGAAGCCAATTCGCTCGAAGAGCTGTACGCCAAGACGCGCGGCGAGGGTTTTGGCAACGAACCCAAGCGGCGCATTATTCTCGGCACCTACGTTTTGCGCGCTGGCTACTACGAGGCCTACTACGGCAAGGCGCTGCGGGTGCGGCGGCTGATCGCGAATGATTTCACCGCGGCGTTTGGCCAGTGCGACGTGCTGGTCACGCCGACCTCGCCTACGCCCGCGTTCAAGATCGGCGAGCGCGCGGCGGATCCGCTGCAAATGTATCTTGCCGACATCTACACCGTGGCACCGCCGCTGGCCGGGGTGCCCGCCCTGTCGCAGTGTTGTGGTTTCACGCGTTCCGGGCTGCCCATCGGGCTGCAAACCATCGGGCCACCGCTCGGCGAGGAATCCGTGTTTCGCGTCGCGGGTGCGTACGAGGCGCGCACCGACTGGCACAAGCGCCTGCCCGAGGACAAACCATGAGCCAGGCCAAGAAAGACAAATACGAAGCGGTCATCGGGCTTGAGGTTCACGTCCAGCTCGCCACGCGCACCAAGATATTTTCCATTTCCTCCGCCGCCTTCGGCGCCGAACCCAACGAGCACACCGATCCCGTGTGTCTCGGACTGCCCGGCGCGCTGCCGGTCTTGAATCGCGCAGCCGTTGAATCAGCGGTGCGCTTGGGCTTGGCGGTCGGCTCGCACATCCGTCCGCGCTGCCGCTTCTCGCGCAAGCACTACTTCTACCCCGACCTGCCGAAGGGATTTCAGATCTCCCAATACGACGAACCCCTGTGCGACGGCGGTGTGGTCACTTTCCGTCTGAACGGCGAGGTCAGGCAGATCCGACTCACGCGCATCCACATGGAGGACGACGCGGGCAAGAACATCCACGACGCGAGCGGCGTCAGCTTCGTCGACTACAACCGCGCCGGCGTGCCTCTGTGCGAGATTGTCAGCGAGCCCGACATCCGCTCGGCCGACGAGGCCGCGGAATACGTGCGCGCCATCCGTACGCTGGTGCGCTACCTGGGCATCAGCGACGGCAACATGGAGGAGGGCTCGCTTCGCTGCGACGCCAACGTCTCGATCCGCCCAGTTGGCGCCAGCCAGCTTGGCACCAAGGCCGAGCTCAAGAACATCAACTCGTTCAAGAACGTGCGCGACGCCATCGAGCACGAGATCGCGCGCCAGACGGTGCTGCTCGATCGCGGCGAGAAGGTGGTGCAGGAAACTCGGCTGTGGGATCCCGACCGCGGCATCTCGGCCTCCATGCGCTCGAAAGAGCAGGCACACGACTACCGCTATTTCCCCGAGCCCGATCTGCCGCCCGTGGTGGTCGACGAGGCGTGGCTCCTGCGCGCGCGCGCGGCGCTACCCGAATTGCCTGAGGCTCGCCACGCCCGCTACCTCGGCCTGGGCCTCTCCGCGCAGGACGCATCGGTGCTGGTGTCCGAGCGCCCCATCGGCGACTACTTCGACGCCGCCCTGGCCGCGGCGCCTTCGCATCCGAAGAAGATTGCCAACTGGCTCATCAACGAAGTCCTCGGTCGGGTCGACGACTCGCGCGGGCTTGGGGCCGAATCGATTGCCGTGCCGCCAGCGGCCCTGGCCGAGCTCGTTGACCTGGTGGAGAAAGGAACGCTTTCAGGCAAGCTGGGCAAGGACGTGTTCGCTCGCATGTGGCAGGAAAAGCGCCGCGCGGCCGACATCGTGGCGGCCGAGTCGGTGAGTCTGATGTCCGACACCGCTGCCATCGAAGAGGCCTGCAAGCGCGTGGTCGAGCGCAGCCCCGACGAGGTTGCCCGCTACCGCGCCGGTGCGGCCAAGGTCATGGGATTTTTCGTCGGCAACGTGATGAAGGAGACCGGCGGCAAGGCCAACCCCAAGATCGTGAACGAGATCCTGCGCAAGCTGCTCGGCTAGTCTCCGCCCTCACCATGCGCCTGACATCGCAACCCCTGCCGCTCGGGCCCGCCGACGGCCGGCTGACCGCGCGCGAATGGACTGTGCTTGTGCTCGGCGCGCTCGCGCTGACGGTGCTCGTATGCTTGGCCGAGCCGAGTATCTTCACTTCCTCGGATTGGCTTGCCCTGCACGTCTTCTACAAGCCGTACATTCGAGACGCCGTTCTTCAGGGTCGTCTGCCCCTGTGGAATCCCCACGCCTCGCTGGGCCGGCCCCTGCTGGCGGATGCCGACTCGGCGTTCTTCTACCCGCCCGACATCGTCTATTTGCTGTTCAACCTCTACGTGGCGTGCGCGATCGCCTGCGCCCTACATCTTCTCGTCTGCCTCTACGGCACGGTCAAACTGGCGCGCGCACTTGGCGTCGAGCCGAGGGTGAGCTTTGGCGTGGCGTTCGTCTTCGCTGGCAGCGCACCCGTGGTTGGGTGTTTCACCAGCGGATACATTCACTACGGACCATCCATCTGCCTCGTGCCGCTCGTGTTCTACCTGGGCATGCGCTTGCAATCCTCGCCTGGCCTACGCGCCGTCGCGGCTCTCTCCTTGGTCCTTGGGCTGCAACACACTTGCGGGCATCCCCAGGCGGCTTGGCTGACCAGCGTCGGGCTGGTCGCGTTCCTGCTTGGTCGCAGGCTCGAAAGGAACTGGAGGCACGCACTTTGCGGTCTCGTGCTCGATGCCGGATGGCTGGCACTGGCCATGGGGCTTGGGGCGGCGTTGGCGGCGGTCAGCCTGCTGCCCCTTGCAGAGCTGGCCGGGCAGGGCAATCGGCAGGCCGCTTCGCTGGCGTTCTCGGGCGCTTTTGCCGAGCCTGCCTCGGGCTGGGCCACACTGCTGGTGCCTACCGATCTTCGCTTCTTTCACTTCCAGGCCAACGCTCAATTGTACGCAGGGATTGCCACGGTCTTGCTTGGTGTGGCCGGACTCGTTCGCCTGCGTGATCGCCACATGCGCGGACTCTTCCCTCTCATCGCGTTTGCGGGGCTTTTGGCGGCCGGCAATGGTACGCCCTTTTTCAAACTGTTCTTTCATGCCGTTCCAGGCGTAGCGCTGTTTCGCATCCATTCGCGCGCCACGCTCTTGGTGACGCTGGCGTTGGTGTTGTCCGCAGGCCTCTTTCTGTCGCGCCCGTCCCCGCGTCCGCGAATGGACCTGGTGGCGTTTCTTATCGTCGCTGTGGCCGGCCTGGGAATCAGCGTCGCCTTCGTGCTCGGTTGGCCGGGCTATGGTGACAGCGCCCCGATTCAGGCGACGCTGCGGGCGGCGCTGGTCGCCGGCACGATCGCCATCGGAGTGCTCTGGTTGCGGCCTCCGCGCTGGTTGCCGGACAGGCGTGTGCCGGAGCTAGCCCTGGGGCTCCTTCTTGCGCTCGACCTCGGCTCCGCCGGGGCCTCACTCAAACAACAGAATCGCGGACACGCCGAGGAAGAACAGGAAGATGCCGTCCGGCGCGCGCTGGTCGCAACGGGCAACTTCAGCGCCTCGGGGGTTCCGCCCAGGGTGTACATCCCGACGTTTCGCGAGAACGCGGGCATGCAGCAGGGCTGGAGCTCTCCCTTCGGCTACGCTTCGCTGAACCTGGGGCGAGTGTGGAACTACATGCACGACACTCTGGGCGTCGTACCGCCCATCGAGCACAACACGTTCCCATCCCTGGAGCTGGCACGCTTCGGACCCATTCCCTATCCGTCCATGGCGCTGGTCATGGGCGCCGATCCAAGGGCCAAGCGACTCATGTTCAGTCCTCGGCCCGATGCGCGCGTCTATCTTGTCGGGGCGTCCCGGATGGTGCGGGATGCGCGCGAGGCCACGGAGCTGATGCGTGTCGGGCACGATTTTCACAAGGTCGCCTTGGTCGAGCAGGCCATCGCACTACCCGGTCACGCGGTTTCGGACGGCCGAGCCACCATCACGCGCTTCGAGCCCGAGCGGATCTCCATTGCGGTGGAGAGCCCGTCGCCCGCGCTGCTGGTCCTGGCCGAGCCGTGGTATCCGGGGTGGGAGGCGCGTGTGAACCATTCGGCCGCGCCGTGTGTTCCGGCCAACGCCTGGATGCGCGCGGTGCCAGTTCCCGCGGGAACGAGCCAAGTGGAAATCACCTTCCACTCGACGTATCTTCTGCCGGGCGCGCTGATCTCGCTGGCGACGTTGGTTGGGATTCTATGGATGCTCTTCCGGCGACGGGCCGCGCCCGCGTCGTAGCTTTGCAGGCGAAACCTTTTCCGGGCTGGCCGGTATGACCTTGCGTAGGATTCACAACGCTCTTTGGTTTCGCCCATGGATGACGGTTTTCTCATTCGCCAAACACTCAGTGGCAAGCGCAACGCCTTTCGCATGTTGGTGGTGCGCTATCAACGACCGCTATTTCGTTTTCTGGGCGGCTTCGGCCTCGGGCAAGCGATAGCGGAAGAGCTGGCCCAAGAGACCTTCCTGCGTGCGTACCGGAGTCTTTCCGGGTACGACGCGGGCAAGGCGAAGTTCTCGTCCTGGTTGTTCACCATCGCCAAGAACCTGGCCTTGAACGAAAGGGCGTGCAGCCATCAGCGCCTGCCTCACGCGGATGCTGCCGACGAAGCGGAGTTGCTTGTCCGAGACTCGGTCCCAAGCGCGCATGAAGCGCTGGAGACCGGAGAGCGCCGCTTGCGGGTGCAGCGTGCCCTGCAGCGACTACCCGAGATCCTGCGCAGCACCCTGGTTCTTGCCTATCTGAAGGAGCTTTCCATGGACGAGATCGCGAGTATCGAGAGTTGTTCGGTGGGTGCGGTCAAGTCGCGCATCTTCCGTGGCAAGCAATTGCTGCGCGCGGAATTGGTTACATCGGAGGATCGAAATGGTCGTGTCTAGCTTCTGCAATACCATCCAAGAACGCATCGTGATGGGTGAGATTCTCGACGAAGCCAGTCAGGCGCACGTGCTTGCCTGCACGGGCTGCGGTCGCCTAGCGGCCGACTGGCTGGCGCTCGATAGCTTGGTCGCGGTTGAGATCGACGGCGGTGTCGCCGTGCCCGATGGTTTCGCGGATCGCGTGATGGCCGGCCTTCCGCCCGAGCTGGTCGCAGCGATTCCAGTCTCGCGCGTCGAGATCCTGCTCGGCCGGCGCTGGGTGCAACTTGTGCTCGCCCAGGTGGGCCTTGCCGTGGCCATCGCCAACCTGCTTCGCTTTGTCTTTTCGACGCTGGTTCCCGCCGCGAGCCTGGGAGGCGTGCCATGACGACGATGACAACGATGACGACGACAGCGACGACAACGACGACGGCTAAACCGCGCAGACCGCTCATCGCGCTGTTCGCGGGCTTGCTCCTGCCGGGCCTCGGACAGGTCTACAATGGCGAGCCGGCGCGAGGAGCTGCGCTGCTCTTCTCGGTGGCCATGCTCTTGCCCTCGGCGGCGTGGCTGGCCCTGCGCGCTCCGCGCCCGTTGCTTTCGCCGGTGATCGTCGTCGGCGTGCTCTTGTCCGTTGCCGTCTACATCTATTCCGTCAAGGCCGCCTATGGCACCGCCACTCGGCTTCGCGATGGGTTCGTGCCCGGACCGTGGAATCGCGGCACTGTCTACTTCGTGCTGTTCGTGTTCGGACACTTGTTCGTGTTAAGCCCGCTGGCCGGCTATGCCAGGGGCCATTTGATCGAGACCTTCAAGGTGCCGAGCGCGAGCATGCTACCCACCATCGTGCCCGGCGATCGATTTTTCGCCGACAAGCGGGTAGGGCGCCCAGGTGGGGTGAAGCTCCGGCGCGGCGACATCGCCGTCTTCGTGTATCCCAACGATCGCACGACCATGTACGTGAAACGGATCGTTGGACTGCCAGGCGATCGTATCGAAATCGATGGCACCTCGGTGAAGGTGAATGGGGCGGAGCTCCGCGGAGAAGAACTGCACGACCTCGGCGATCCGGCACTCAACCACTTGCTCGACGAGAATTTGGCCCTTCGCGAGTCGGCTGAACACGCCAGCTACATCGTGCTCTGGCGCAAGGACGGCAAGCGCGAGCAGCTCACGACGGTGGTGCCGAACGGGCAAGTGTTCGTGCTTGGGGACAATCGCGATTCCTCGCACGACTCGCGCCAGTTTGGCGTGCTCCCCATGGCCGACGTGACCGCGGTGGCGCGCCAGGTCTGGTTTTCGGCGGACGCCCACGGCATCCGTCTGCGCCGCACGGGCAAGCTGCTCGACTAGGACTCTCACCACAGAGGACACAGAGAACACAGAGAGGGATGAGGATGGAAGGGTTCCGGATCGAGATCCGGAGAACCCTTTCTCTTCCGGGCCTCTGTGTCCTCCGTGTCCTCTGTGGTGAAAAAATTCTCGCGCGTGCTCCGTACAGAGGAGTGAGCAGGGCTAGGTTTTCTGCGGATACACAAGGAATTCAACCCGTTCGGTGCCCTAGCGCACGGCCGCGGTGGTCAGCAGGTGGCCGTCGATTTCGGACCAGCGGGCTTCGACGGCAAAGGGTCCTTCTTGCTTGGTGAGAGCCAGATTGACGACCACGCTGCCGTCGCTGGCGGGCAGGACCGTGGCTTCCTGGAACGAGACGTAGCGTCCGATGAGTGGATTGATGGCTTTGTAAAGTGCTTCCTTGATGGAGAAGGTCAGAACGATTTCACGGCGGCGCAATCCCTCGGGAACGGTGGCCAAGACGGCCAGTTCCTCGGGGGTCATGACACGGCTACTGATATCCGGCCGATTGTTCCAGGCGGGCTCGCCCAGCGAGACAGGCACCGCGGGAATCGGCTCGAGGTCGACGCCCAGTGAAAGACCGCCTTGTTTGCGCGCGGCCAAGGCGACCGCCAATGTCCGCTTGTGACTGATCGAACCGGTCACACCCATCGGCAATTCGGGGGCGCCGCGCTGGGTGGCTAGAATGGGGCCGCTGTCGAGGCCGATGTCTTGCAGGGCCGCATGCAAGGCGACCCGTCCGGCAAGCCACGTTGGCCTGCGTGCCGGTCCCAGGGTTTCGAGAAAGTCGAGCTCTTCACTGGGAAGGAGGGTCGGGGCCGGCCGCTCGTTTGGACCTGGAACACGAACGCCCACACACCGTCCATGCGGTAGATCGACTCGGAAAACGATGTCGGCGGGCATGATCGAGGCAAGCTCACGGTCAAGACGGAACTTGACCGAGCGTATCACGGAAGGCCGGGCGTGCGGCGCCAGATGAACAGAGTCCCAACTTGAACGCGATGGTGCAGACGCGGACGTCGAGCTACATATTCATATCAACGGCAATTTGCGCGCAAGGCGCGGAAGCGTTCGTCGTTCGGAACCAGTCGGTCGAGCTCGGCGAAACGCTCTCTTGCGCGCTCGACGAAGCCAAGCTCGCACGACCAGACCGCGTCGATGTAGTTGCGCCAGGCCAGGTAGCCTCGCACTTGCCGGTCTTGCGCGGCCTCGGCCAGCACCCAAGCCGGCAGAGGCGCCATGGCGACGGGCGAGGTGCTTCTTGCTGGCGCCCAAAAGTCACCCGCAGGCCCAAGTGTTCGGCGAATGTCGGGCGGCGTGACGGCGTCGGGTTCGATGCGTACGGGACGCGTTTCATCGAGCTTGGTCAGTTGTTCGGCCAAGCCGGCGCGGCGAAGGGCCGCATCCATGACAGGACCGAGCTCGGGCCGGGCCGCGACGGCGCGCTCGGCGTAGCCGGGGCCGGCCGCGAACGCCAGGTGCGTCCACGCCACGTCGGGCCTGGCGCCCTCGACGAAGCGCTGGTAGCCGACGAGGAAGCCGGTTTCGAAGTGGTGTGTGAACAGGGCCGAGCGCGGAGGCAGGTCGTCGAGCATGGAACGGGCCTCGAAGTCGGCGGCGTGCGCGTGGCGCAGCCCTGGGTACTGCGCGGGCGAGGGAAAGCGCGAAAGCGCTCCCACCAAGAATACCAGCACCAGGACGGTGCGTAGTCGGTGCGCGCGGAAAAAGGCGGTTCCGACACCGATAGCGACGCCGGACAGGACGGCGATGAGGGCGATGGCCGGACCCAGGTAGCCGCGAATGTCGGGATTGGTCGGATCGAGCCCGCCGATCAGCGCGGCCGCCATCGCGCCCGCGGCGCCAAGCAAAAGCGCCACGCCGACCACGCGCGAAGCCGCCCGGCGCAGCAGAAAATACGCGCCCGCTGGGGCCAAGAGCGCGAAGATCGCTCCCAGCTCCTCGATGGGCAGGAAGGGCAGATCCCAGGGCGAGGCGTTGCCGTGCACGACCGAAGTCTTTTCGGCGAAGGTCCGCGCGGACACCACCCACCAGAAGCCGCGCCACGTGCGAGCATCGCCCCACACGACATTGTCCATGCCACGATCCGCCGACGCAAACAGGGCGCCCGCCCGCAACGGAAGATAGGCGTGCACGAGCAGGCCAGCCGCGAAAGCAGCGAGCGAGAGCGCAAGCAATCGGGCACGCGAGCTGGATCGCGCGAGCAGGGGCAGCGCCGCGGCCACGGCGCCAAGGCCGACAAGCCCGGCCACCAGCGAATGGTTGCCCACGCCAAGTCCGATCAGAAGCGCTGCTACGAACGCAGGCCGCGCATCGGAGCTTGCGCGCGCTCGCAGGGCCAGCCACAAGGCCGCGAGAGAAAGCGCTGTCTGCACTGCATAGACCTCGGCGCGATTGGCGACGATGACCACGCCCGGCGCGTAGGCGAAGGCAACGGCCGTGGCCGCGGCCACCGCGACGCGGGTTTTCTCGCCGGTCGCCTCGGTCACGAAGCTCAGCGCCTCTATCGATTCGAGCACAAGCAGGAAGACCAGCACCGCGGCCAGCGCGCCGGCCGCGGCCTGGGACAGGGCCACTTTGAAGGCGACACTGCCGAAGGGCAGCAGGGTGAACAGCTTCGCCCAAAGCAAGCTGGTCTCCTCGCCGGGCGGATGGGCGACGCCCAGGCCAAAGGCGGCGGTGGCCAGCTCGGCCGAATCGAGCGGGTAGGCGGTCGGCGTGGCGCACAGGACATACGCCGCGAGGGCCGCCAGGCCCACCGCGATGGCGCCCAGTAGACGAGGGCTAGCTTTGTAAACTGCCAAGTCCGACCCGCGGGCTCAACCGGCCAAGCCTATTCTTTGGCGCTGCCGATAAGCCGATAGGCTCCTGCGCCGAGCAGTCCGCCGACGATGGGCGCCACCCAGAACAGCCACAATTGGGCCACGGCCCTCCCCCGACGTAGATGGCCACGCCCGTGCTACGCGCCGGATTGACCGAGGCCGCCGGCCCAAAGTCCAACGGACACCGCGGGGTTGAGGTGACAACCAGAGATGTGACCGATGGCGTAGGCCATGGTCAGCACGGTCAGACCAAAAGCCAGGGCCACGCCGAGCAGTCCGATGCCCACGCCCGGAAATGCAGCGGCCAGAACCGCGCTTCCACATCCGCCGAGAACCAACCAGAACGTACCGAAGAACTCCGCTCCGTACTGTTTCATGACTTTCTCCTTTGTCCGCGGGGGAGCCCTATCCGGATCGGTCCGGATCGGTCTTCATCGCGGGTCGACTATAGGGGGGCTTGGCGCCCGCGTCGAGCAGCTCGCGAATCATCGAACCCAGGCGGCTTGACTGGTACGGCTTGCGCAGCAGGGCCAGCGCGCCGGGAAAGCTCGACAGTTCTATCGATACATCTCCCGACGAGAGCAGCACCTTCACATCGGCGCGCAGGGCCTGCATTTCGCGCAGGACTTGCTCGCCCGATAGGCGCGGCAAGGTACGATCGAGCACCACCAAATCGATGGCTTGCGCATGAACGCGAAACAAATCCACAGCCTCTACACCGTCACTGGCGGTGAACACCTCGTAGCCGAGCTCTTCCAGCGCTGTGCGGGTGAGCGTCGAGAGCTGCAATTCGTCCTCGACGACCAGAATGGTTTCGTTTCCGCCGCGCGAATTGGCCAGCTGAGATTCGTCGGCGGTCTCGGCAGAAGCACCGGCCGGCAGATAGAGATGAAAGGCCGAGCCCACGCCGCGAACCGATTCCACCTCGACACAGCCCGCGTGCTGGCGGACCACGATGTTGTAGACCATGGCCAGCCCCAGCCCATGGCCCTTGCGTTCGCCCTTCTCCTTGGTGGTGAACAGCGGATCGAAGGCGCGCTGGCGAACCTCCTCGGTCATGCCCATGCCCGTATCCCGCACGGTCAAGCGCACGTATGATCCCGGGCGCAGCGGCCGTCTCTCGTTCGCCTCGGCCCGATAGTGCTCGGCCGACAATGTTACCCGGCCGCCCTGCGCGATCTCCCTCTCCTCGATGGCCTGCACGGCGTTGATGCCGAGGTTCATGAGAACATGGTACAGGGCGGAAGCATCGCCCCGCACCCGGAAGCGATTGGGTTCCATGCGCAGATCCTTCACGATCAATCGATCCGTTGTCTCTTCCAGGATGTGAACGACCTCTGTGGCGACCTTGCACAAGTCGAAGGTGCCGATCTGTGCCGGCCCGGGACGTGAGAGCGCTTGCAGGCCGCGCACCAGATCGGCGGCCCGGCGCGAGGCAGCCAGGATCTGCGCGATGTTCTCTTGCTGGCCGGCGTTCAGACCGGGCTTGGAGATACGCAGGAGGTCGGCATAACCCATGATGCCGGCCAGGATGTTGTTGAAGTCGTGGGCGATGCCCCCGGCCAAGGTGCCGATGGAATCCATGCGCTGGCGCAGTTGCAGCTGCTCCTCCAAGCGCCTGCGTTCGCTCACATCGCGGATGATGGCCTGCAAGGTTCCATCGGACAGCCGCTTGCAGCGCATTTCCACGGGGATCTGGCTGCCATCCTTGCGTGTGAGAAGCCGCTCGTTGATGATGCTTTCACCCACGGACATGAGGCTGTAGCGCAAGGGCCGGGCAGCCAAGGCCTCGGGTGAGAACAGCACGCGGACGTTCTGCCCAAGCAATTCTTCCCGGGCATATCCGGTGAGCACACACGCGGTCTCGTTGACACCGATGAAGTTGCCCTCCCCATCGCCCATGAAGATGGCATCCGCGGCCTGTTCCAAGATCAAGCGGGCGCTCTCTTCGTTGGCGCGCAAGGCGTTCTCCACGGCCTGCGCAGCCTCTACCTGCTCGGTGACGTCCTGGATGGTGCCGGTCAATAGAACCGGTTTTCCGGCCGGGTCGCGCGTGACCTCGCCGAAAGAATGGATGTGCCGGATGGCGCGGTCCGACGGGCGGCGAATGCGGAACTGAATCTCGTACGGTCTTCCTTCGCTGGCCAGCTCGCGCAGGGCTTGGTCCAAAAGCGCGCGGTACTCGGGCAAGGGGATCTCTCGCACTACGGCAAAGGGCAGCTGGTTGTCTTCCGTCTTCACCAGACCGTAGACGCGAAAGGCTTCGTCCGACGCCCACATGGTGTTGGTCGAGAGATCGAGCTCCCAGCTCCCCACCCGCGCCACTCGCTGCGCGCGGCGCAGGCGCGCCTCGTTGATGACAACCTCCGTTATCCCCGAGCTATCTCCAACCACTGCCATGGGATCGTAGTCCGACGGTGAGTATATCTCAGCCCGTGGAAATGCCAGCAGGTCGTCCGGCTGCGGCTGCTGCCTGTTCGCCAGCGCGAACGCGGATTCTTGTGCTACCGTCACGCGCATGCCCGTGGGTGAAATCGCTCTGTCCAAGTTTCCCGTGCTGGTCGTAGACGACGAAAGCGACAACCTGGACGCTTTCCGGTTCACGTTCGGCAAGACCTTCACGCTCCACTACGCAAGCAGCGGCGAGGAGGCCATGGCCCTGGCGCGCGAGCACGATGTGGCCGTGGTGGTCACCGATCAGCGCATGCCGCGCATGACCGGCCTCGAGCTTCTGCGTGCGGTGCGCGACGTACGGCCCGACGCCATCGGCATCATCGTGACCGCGTTCACTGACGTGGACGTGCTTATCGAATCCATCAACCTCGGGCGCATCTACCGCTACGTGACCAAGCCTTGGGACAGCAAGGAGTTGCGCGGCATCCTCATCCAGGCGGTCGAGCGTTTCCACCTGTTGCGCGAAAACCGCCGCTTGGCCGATCAGCTGTCCCAGTACGCCGGCATCCTGTCGCGCGAGGCGCACAGCGAATTCAACTTTGGCGCCATCGTGGGCGATTCGCCGCCGCTGCGCCAGGTGCTGGCCAAGGTCGAGCAGGTGGCACAGACGCAGGCCACGGTACTTCTGCGCGGCGAAACCGGCACCGGCAAGGAGATGGTCGCGCGGGCCATTCACATCAACAGCGCGCGCGAGTCGCGACCTTTCGTGCGTGTGAACTGCGCGGCCCTGGCGCAAGGCGTGCTTGAATCAGAGCTGTTCGGACACGAGAAGGGCGCCTTCACCGGCGCGGTGGCGCGGCGACCGGGCCGCTTCGAGCTGGCTGACGGCGGCACCCTGTTTCTCGACGAGGTCGGCGATCTGCCGCTCGACGTGCAGGTGAAACTTCTGCGCGTGCTGCAAGAGCGCGAGTTCGAGCGCGTGGGTGGCGTGGAAACCGTCAAGGTGGACGTGCGCCTGGTGTCCGCCACCCACCGCGATCTCGAACGACTGATTCACGAGGGCAAGTTCCGCGAAGATTTGTACTACCGCCTGAACGTCTTCCCCATCACCATGCCGCCCCTGCGCGAACGGCCCGGCGACATCGCCCTGCTGGTCGAGCATTTCATCGCCAAGTACTCGCAGACCACTGGCAAGGTCGTGCGCGGGGCCGACGCCTCGGCCATCGCCCTGCTGGCTGCCTACGCCTGGCCTGGCAACGTGCGCGAGCTGGAGAACGTCGTCGAGCGGGCGATGATTCTCGCCACCTCGGACGTGCTCACGCCCGCCGATCTCGACTTCGGCCGACGTCAGGCCATGGCCTCGGGCGCGGTGGTTGCACCCGCAGCGGCAAACCCGAGCGGCGGAGTTTCTGGCGAAAGCGGTCGCTCGCTCTACAAGCGCTTGTCCGAACAAGAGCGCAACGAGATCGTGGCCGCCGTCGATCAAGCCCAGGGCAACATCGCCCACGCCGCCCGCGCCCTCGGCATCAACCGCTCGACCCTCTACTACCGCATGCGCAAGCACGGCCTCGAGCACCTACTGCCCACGCGCGACGAACCGGCTAGCCCCGCACCCTCGGTGGAGTAGCAGGCGCGCTAGCATGGTTATCCGGCACTACGCTGCAAGGCCAAACCACAGGGCTATGGCCCGGTTGACTCGCACCATGGTCCGGTCATCCAGACGACCGACGGCCTTCCCGATTTTGTCACGCCGGACGGCAGTGACCTTGTCGACCATGATCTGCGAGACCGAACGCAGCCCGTTTGAGTTTGTTGGATCAACTGTCAATCGAAACAGCGGGGCGTCGACGCTGGTGCTGGTCACAGGAGCCACCGCAATGCTGGAATGTGTGTCGTTGAACAGGTCTGATTGAATCACGAGGGCTGGCCTCGGCTTGCTGTAGTCGCCTTGCATCGCGATGATGACAACATCCCCGCGCCTCACGATCACTTCGCGGATTCGTTCATCACCGTGCGCCTGGCCGTCGCACGCGTGCTGACCAGATGGTTGCCCCGCTGCCCGCTTTGTCACCGAAGGCCATCGGCGGCCCACCTGGTGCACATGCCCATGAACACCGCCGGAGAATCTCGCATTTCAATCAGTAGTGCTAACCCGCCAGTTGAAACCTTACCGCCTGCGCCGCCAGCAGCGGTTCCCGAGGAACACCGCACGCAACCCACCGCCAATGCGAAGCAGCCAAGAAGCAGAAAAGGCCGCCATCCCGCACTCGGAATCGAGCTGTGTTCCGTGGTCATATGCATCCAAGTATTTTCGCACATACGACCAGACAGCGCACATCGAACAATCCTCAAGATGCCAGGCCCTCGGCTCGGCAGCTGAAGAACTAGGCCACGCGGTCCAACTCGGCCTGGTTCTCGTCCGCGACCAACGGACCGGCCAGCACCGCCGCGGGCGGGCGCTGCAAATCCCAGATCAGACCGACCTTCGCCAGACAGCGCAGAACCAAGTAGGTCATATCGAGCTCCCACCAGAAGAATCCCTGGTTGGCCGCGCTTGGATAGTGGTGGTGGTTGTTGTGCCAACCTTCGCCTGTGGTGATGATGGCCAGCAACCAGTGGTTTCGCGAATTGTCCTTGGTGGCGTATCGTCGACTGCCAAACATGTGGGTCAAGGAATTGATGGCGAACGAACCGTGCCAGAGCAAGACGGTGGACACCATGAATCCCCAAACCAAGCCGTGCACTCCGCCGATGACGAGAAAGGCCAGGCCCAGCACCGCCGATGGCAAGAAGCTGATGCCAGGACGACTTAGGAAGCGCAGCTCGGGGTATTTGGCAAGATCGGGAACGACCTTGAGGTCGGCCTTCCACTTGTCGCTCAGGATCCACCCCAGATGCGCATGCCAGAACCCCTGCTGTTTGACCGAATGCAGGTCGAGTGGCGTGTCCGAGTGCCGATGGTGCCAGCGGTGGTGGCTGGCCCACCACAGAACGTCACTTTGCGCCGCGCTCTGGGACGCGACGGCCAGCAGGAATTGAAACACCCGCGAAGTGCGAAAGGCGCGATGGGAGAAGTAACGGTGATACCCTGCCGTGACCACCACCATGCGCACATAGTAGACGCCGATGGCGAGGGCCAACCCGCTCCACGACCATCCACCGAAGATGACTCCGACTGCCGCGACCAGATGAACCATCACCAAAAGGATCATGGTGGAGCGAACGATGCCGCCCGACGGCCTGGGTAGATCTGGAGAGGCCTGATGAACGCTTTTGCTAGAACCATCCATGGGTTAGGTATGAAAGGCCCTGTGTCAGCGGACGACCACGGTTGAGTCACAACGATGTCAGATCGAAAAGAGCCCATGCCCCATTCCTTGCCCGGGACCGTCGACGGTATGCCCAATATTTCGGGCAGCGAGGAGGTCATACGCGCGGTCATGCGGCGGCCGCACGAGCCGCAACACCCAGCGAGTGGAATCGATTTCGGACGAATTCTCTCCGGTTTTGCCTGCGCGCTGCACATGCACCAGCCGCTCATCCCCGCGGGCGGCGCCGACCTGCGCACCGCGCCCATCATCAGCAACCTGAAGCACATGATGGACCATCCCGGCGACGGGGACAACCACAACGCCAGCGTCTTTCATTGGTGCTACAAGCGCATGGGCGAATTCATCCCCACCCTGGTGCGCGAAGGAAAGCAGCCGCGCATCATGCTCGAATATTCGGGCACCCTTCTGCACGGACTGCGCGACATGGGGCTTGCCGACGTGTTCGACGCACTCGTGCCGCTGGCGCACAACCCAGACTACGCCCGCTGCGTGGAGTGGCTTGGCGCCCCCTGGGGCCACGCCGTGGCGCCGTCGACGCCGGTGCAGGACTTCCGACTGCACGTGCAGGCCTTCCAGCATCACTTCGCCGCTATCTTCGGGCTTGCGGCCCTGGAACGGCTGCGCGGATTTTCCCCATCGGAGATGGCGCTGCCCAACCACCCGGATGTCGCATACGACTTCGTGAAGACCTTGCGCGATTGCGGCTACCGCTGGGTGCTCGTGCAAGAGCACACCGTCGAGCGCGCCGAGGACGGTGCCGCGCTTCGCGACAAGCACATCCCGCATCGCTTGCTCGTGAAGAGCAGCCAGGGCGAAAGCACCTCCATCATCGCCATCATTAAGACCCAGGGCAGCGACACCAAGCTGGTGGCGCAAATGCAGCCGTACTACGAGGCCAAGTCGGTCGGGGCAACCGAGCTTGCCGGCAAGCGAATTCCCCGTCTGGTGACCCAAATCGCCGACGGAGAAAACGGCGGCGTCATGATGAATGAGTTTCCGCCCAAATTCATGGAGGTCATGCGCGAGGCCAGCGGCTCCGAGGTTCCGCCGCTCAATGTAAGCGAGTATCTAGACTACCTGGAATCCGTCGGCCTATCCGACGGGGATTTCCCGGCCATACGGCCGATTTTCCACCACCGTCTGTGGCAACGCTACCAGGCCGGCTCGGGACCAGAGAAACTTACCCAGGTCATCGCCGAGCTGAAGAAGGAAGATGCACGATTTCACGTCGAGGGCGGATCGTGGACCAACAACATTTCGTGGGTGCGCGGCTACGACGACGTCCTGCAGCCCATCGAGCGCGCCAGCGCCATGTTTTCCGAGAAGATCCTGAACGCAGTTCCGACCAACGACGCCCGCTACCGGGGCGCCCTCTTTCACCTGCTGGCCGCCGAAACCTCGTGCTACCGCTACTGGGGCCAGGGTATCTGGACTGACTACGGACGCGAGCTCGCCGAGCGGGCGATCCGGATCGCACAGGGCGCGGGCGAGCAACAAACCATCGCAGGAGGTTGCCTGCGGCCGTGGCGACCACCGGTCGCGGGAACCAAGGCGAAATAGGAGCACCGGCCTCAGATTTCTGAACGCGCCGCTGGGATAAAGACCACATTCCTCAGGATTTCGCCCCCAGGCCAGGTTGATGCGAAGATGGAACGGTCTTTGCTAGCCATCAACGGAACGGGGCAAACATGAAAAGCACAGCGACAACAATCATAGGTGGGGGGGCTTGGCTCCTGTTTTGTCTGACCGCATGCCAAGGCCAAGGTCTGGCCACACATGGCAGTGGCGGTACAACCGGCGCTGGCGGGATGCCCGGCAGCGGCGGAGGCGTCGGTGGTACCACCGGCGCAGGTGGCGGGCAAGTCACGGGTGGAGCCTTGGGCAGCGGCGGAAAGGTCGGCAGTGGCGGCAGCGGTGGCAGTGGTGGCGCCACAAGCGCAGGCGGTGTTCCCGGCAGCGGCGGCGTGACGGTCGCTGGCGGCGCGCTCGGTAGCGGCGGAAAAGTCGGCAGCGGTGGCGTGACGATTGCTGGCGGCGCGCTCGGTAGCGGCGGAAAAGTCGGCAGCGGCGGAAGGTCAGCAGCGGTGGCGCGACCGGCGCTGGCGGCGCAGTCGGCAGCGGCGGCTCGACCGGCCAGATGTGCGGTGGTTTCGCGGGCCTTCCGTGCCCAACCGGCCAGTTCTGCGAATTGCCCACTGGCAACTGCACGACGCCCGATATCTCCGGCGTCTGCGCAAACAAGGGCAGCGGTGCCTGTCCAGCCATTTACCAGCCGGTGTGCGGCTGCGACGGAAAAACCTACCCAAGTGATTGCGACCGCCGAATAGCCGGCATCTCCAAGGCGGCGGACGGTGCGTGCCAGGCACCCAGCCAGCCATGCCCGGCCGACATCTCACAGATCAGCAGCTGGCTGTGCACGGAGGGGCTGACCTGCGAGTTTGGCACGGATCCGCGGCCATCGTGCCGGGACAGAGCGACCTGCACCAACGGCACTTGGACAACAACGATTCACGGGCTTTGCTCGCCCCTTCCACCAGTGACTTGTCCAGCGACCCGCGACGCGGCCGCTGGCCAGAGCTGCCCCACCGATGGCGCCTACTGCGCGTACAGCGGTCTCAACTGCGCGTGCACCAACTGCACGAACGGGCCGGTCGCCTCATGCGGTGGCGCACTCACGTGGCACTGCGATGCCCCCAACGCCGATCCAGCATGCCCGGCTGCCTTGCCACTGCTCGGAACCTCGTGCTCGTCGAGCGGCCAGACCTGCACCTACGCCTGCGGCTCGACGGGCGGGCGGGTGTGCAAGCAGGGCGCGTGGTATGCCGCCAACGGCGGTCCTTGCCCGGTCTCCACCCGCCGAGCGAAGAAGGACATCGTGTACCTGGCTGAAACCGACCGCAAGCGCATCGCCGACGATCTGGCGCGCTTCAAGCTCGCCACCTACGAATACCGCGACCCTGCCCTGGCCGGCAAACGTCACCTCGGCTTCATCATCGAAGACGTTCCCGGCAGCCCGGCCGTGGATCGCGACGGCAACATGGTGGATCTGTACGGCTACACCAGCATGCTGGTCGCCGCCGTGCAGGCCCAGGGCAAAGAAATCGAGCAGCTCAAGACCGAGCTCGCGCGCCTCAAGCTCAAGCTGCGCAAGTAGCGCCCGCGTTCGCGATCTGGTGAATGCTGGAACAAACACCGGACGGGGTGGCTGCTAGTAACGAACTCTTTCAACCTCGCGCAAGGCCTGCAGTACGGCTTCGAGCTCCAAGGGCAACGGCGAGGCAATGTCGAGCTGGCCCCCCTGCACAGGGTGAGGCAGACGCAGTCGCGTGGCGTGCAGGAACAGCCGGTCCAGACCGTGGCGTTCGCGAAACAGTCGGTTGTGCTCGCCCTTGCCGTAGTTGACGTCGCCGATGAGCGGACACGAGATGTGCTTGAGATGCCGCCGCACCTGGTGCAAGCGACCGGTCAACGGCCGCGCCTCGACCAGGCTGTAGCGGCCAAAGACCTCGCGGCGAAAGATCATCGTCCGCGCGGCAACCCGCGGCGCGCGCGTGTCCTCACCTGGCGGCAGCGGGTGGTCGATCAGAATCTCGTCGGGGGGAACGCCGCGCACCAGGGCCAGATAGGTCTTCTCGGTCTTTCCCGCAGCGAACGATTCGCAGACCCGCGACGCTATCTCAGCCGACAGTGCGAACAGCAGCACGCCGCTGGTGGCGCGATCCAGCCGATGCACGGGAAAAACCCGCGCGCCGATTTGGTCGCGCAAGCGGACCATGGCCACGTCGTGCTCGCGCGCCCAGCCGCGATGAACCGCCAGCCCCGCCGGTTTGTCCACGGCGATCAGGCTCTCGTCCCGAAAAAGGATGGAAAGCGCGGCGGTCATGAGCGGCGCTAGAAGTGGTCCTCGCTGTGGTAGGAGGAAGCCGAGGCGCTACTGCGCGCGGCGATGGCCTCGTCCCACGGAGCGACCTGCCAGTTGTCTTGCCGTTTCTCGGGATAAAGCCACGGTGGCAGGGCAATAAGCAGACTGCGCGCCAACGCGCCGACGTAGGGCTCGTACATCGCGCGCAGTGCCGCCAGTTTCGCTTCCGCATCGGCGCCTTCGCGCAGTTTCAGGTTCTTGTCGGAAAGCGACTTCCGCAGCCGCGACAGTTCCTCGCCGGGTAGGCGATCGGGCAAATGTGGATCGTACCGGGTGATCACCACTTGGGAAAGATCGACGGCGGCGTGCCTCGCCATGGCGAAGGTCATCTTGGCCTGGTCACTGGGGATCCCGTCGATACCCACAATGACCAGCGAGGTCGCATCCAGGATGGTGGTCAGCGCCGCCAGCCAAGATTGATTGTTGTGTTGCGAGCGAAAGAAACTGAGCACTGGATACGACAGGTGGCTCTCCAGAACTTCGGCGGACCAGCGCTCCCAGGCGTGAAAGATCTGGTCGAGGCTGTCGTGGGGCGGGCATTGGCAGTAGCGCCGCAGAAGCTCGGCGGCGGTGGGCGGCGATCCGGCGCGCGCGTCGAGCAAGGAGATCTCGATTTCACGACGAGAGAAGGCCGAATAGATGGTCGGCAGGTAGCCGATGACGATACCCAGAAAGGCGAAGCCCATCCCCGCTTCCAGCACGGCCACAAAGCGCGACAGGCCCGAATCCGGAACGATGTCGCCATAGCCGAGAGTGAAGAACGTCTCGCCACTGTGATAGAGCAAGAGCCCGAAGCTCGGATGTGTGTTCGACAAGTGGAGGTGGCCGCCCGTCCCGTATTGCACGAACGCAAACCCCAGGATGAGGCCGGCAGCCCAGAGCGCGAGGAGAAAGATCAAGGACAGGGGTCCGTAGTAGCCGAGCAAGGATTCGCGGCGCGCCTGCGACTTGAGCCGCCTCGTCATTCCCGCCCACGGTCCCCAGGTCAATCGGTAGTACCAGGCTGTCAGGCGGAACAGACCGCGCACGCGCCTGGGGAGAACCACGGTTTCGAGAGCGTCGAGCAGGACGGACAGCAGCACCAGCAGCCCGGCGAGGGTGGAAACGATGCGGAGGACAAGCATGAGGTTCACCGAATGCTAGCAGGCCAAGGCAGTAAAGCCGGCAAAGGCGCAAACCCTGGCATGGCCGAGCAGCATCTTACCCGCGTGCCCCACGATCATCCCCATCCCCACACACAAGCAAATCACGCCTCGCACGGACCGGAAAAGCTGCCCGGCATCACCCACGTCATCGCCGTAGGCAGCGGCAAGGGCGGCGTGGGAAAATCCACGGTTAGCGTGAACCTGGCCCTGGCCCTGCAGCAGGTCGGGGGACGCGTCGGACTGGTCGACGCCGACATCCTGGGACCGAGTATTCCAGGCATGCTCGGCCTGCCCGCCAACCAACCGCCCATGGCCACGGCCAACCAAACCATTTTGCCGGCCGAACGCCACGGTCTGAAAGCCATGTCCATGGGTATGCTGACGGGCGACGACAACCCGGCCATCCTGCGCGGCCCCATGGTGAACAAATACTTGAACATGTTCATCGGCGACGTCGAATGGGGCACGCTCGATTATCTGGTCATCGATCTGCCGCCAGGAACCGGCGACACGCAGCTCACGCTGGCGCAAAACGTGCCGCTTTCCGGAGCCATCATCGTGACCACGCCACAGGACGTGAGCCTCAAGATCGCACGGCGCGGATTGCGCATGTTCGAGAAGGTGCAGGTACCCATCCTCGGCATCGTGGAGAACATGAGCACCTTCACCTGTCCGCACTGTGGAAAAGACACCGACGTCTTCCGTCGCGGCGGCGGCGAGCGCATGAGCAAGGAGCTGGGCGTGGCGTTCCTGGGCTCGATTCCCCTCGACGCGGATGTCGTCACCTGCGGCGACGCCGGCCTGCCCATCGTGCTCGAAAAGCCAAAGTCCGTCGCCGCCCAAGCCTATCTCGCCATCGCCAGGGCCTTGGCAACGCAACTGCAAGGAAGGCCCACCACGGCGCTCAAACCGTTTTCGTGGGAGTGGAGCGGCACCGACGCCGGCCCCGGATGGGCCGAAGGCGAAGGGACGTCCGCAAAATCAGGCTCGCGCACGACGGCGATTGGCCTGCGGCGAACCAATCCCCGAACCTTGTCGGTGCTGTGGGAGGACGGCCGAAAAGGTGACTTCGACGTCCGGGATCTGCGGCTGGCGTGCCCCTGCGCCTTGTGCGTGGAGGAGATGAGCGGCAGGCCCCTCTTGGATCCAAACAAGGTACGGCCCGACATCGCCCCGGTCACCCTCACCAGCGTGGGCAGCTACGGCATCACCATCAAGTGGAACGACGGGCACAGCACCGGGATCTATTCCTACGAAAGCCTCCGGGCGCAGGCCGAGGGCGGAACAAGCGCGAGTGCGGAAGATGTCTGAAGCCCGCCCCGTGCCCTTAATCGCGATTCGCGCCGAGGTCCTGCTGACCGATCCCAACACGTGCAAATTCACGGTCAGCCAAACCGTTCATCCGGGGGGACCGTTTTTCTTCGATCGTCCGGAACGTGCCGCCGGCTCGCCCCTGCCCGAGCAGCTCTTCGGCCTGGCCGGTGTCGACCACGTGCTGGTCTCGGAGAACGTCGTCACCGTGGGCAAGGTAGCGGAGGTCGAATGGTCGCAATTGAAAGCCGCCATCGGCGCCAAGATCCGCGCGCAGCTGCTCACGGGCGTGCCCGCGATCCTCGAAAACACCTCCCGAAAGGTGCACTGGGGGCGCTCCGACGCCGAGGTTCGCGCGGCCATCCAGGAGCTACTCGACGGTGAAGTCAACCGGGGCATCGCCGGGCACGGCGGCCAGATCTCTCTCGTCGACTATCAAGACGGGAAATTGCGCATCGCCATGAGCGGAGGCTGCCAAGGATGCGCATCTTCGCAGGTGACCCTGCGCCAGGGCGTCGAGGTCATGGTGCGCAGAATCGCACCCGAGGTCGTGGAAATCGTGGACACAACCGATCACGCGGCCGGGAAGACGCCCTTCTACGCGCGCTGAGATAGCCCCCCAATCACAGCTTGGTTTCCGCCAGTGCCAAGATGCGCACGAACTCGGGGGCAAGAATTTTCACCACGCTGATGCGCGGCTTGCGCACGACGGCCAGATCGGCCAGCGCCTTGTCGGCTTTCAGCGTAGCGAGCGTGACGGGACGGACCAAGGTCTTGACTGGGGCCAGATCGACGGCGCACCAGTCGCCTTCCTTGGCGGTCGGATCGGCGTAGCCTTCCTTCACCACCTTGGCGATGCCAACGATCTCTTTGCCCTCGCCAGAGTGGTAGCAAAAGACGAGGTCGTCCTTCTTCATGGCGCGCAGGTTGTTGCGGGCCTCGAAATTCCGCACGCCATCCCAGCGCGCCTGTTTGTCGCGCACAAGCGTTTCCCAGGAATAGGTCGAAGGTTCGGTCTTCACCAGCCAGTAGTTCGCGGTCATGCTTTGCCAAGTCTCCTCAGAAAGTCCACGTTGGGATGCCCCAGCGTAGGCTTTGGGTTCGCGGTCCACGATGCCTAAGCCAGCGACCATCAACTCGCAGTTATGGCTACCGAACCTGGTCAAAATGTGAGAAAAGTTGACGGTTTGCGACGGTCCGCGCCTCTATCATTTGCTGTCGATGACACTGCCCAGCCTTCCGGTGTCTGGGCTGCTAGAAAGGACACGTTATGCAGGGTTTGAACGGCTCTCTCCGGTTCACTGCGTTCATGATCGTTGTCGCGCTGTCTGCCCTCACGGGCTGTGGCGCACCCAACAGATCGGATGGAACTTCGTCGACCGGCGGAACCTCCAACATCGGAGGCCAGGCGCCATCGGGTGGCAACAGCGGAGGCCCGGCTGGCGGTGTAACGAGCGGCTCGGGCGGTGCGCAGAGTGCAGGCGGCTCAACCGAGTTGGGAGGTGCGGTCAGCTCGGGCGGCGCGACAGGATTGGGAGGCTCCGCGGACCGCGGCGGCGCAACCGGTTCAGGTGGATCGACCGGTCGCGGTGGCGCCAACGGTTCGGGCGGCGCAACCAATTCGGGTGGAGCCGCCGGGGCGGGCGGTTCGACAGGCTCGGGTGGGGCCACCGGGGCGGGCGGTGCCACGGGTGGCGCAACCGGCTCTGGTGGGGTTACCGGGGCGGGTGGGACGATGGGTCGCGGCGGGCAGACAAGCTCGGGCGGTGCCACGGGATCGGCCGGGGCCACCGGCTCAGGCGGAGCCGTCAGCCCGGGCAGCGGCGGACCTTGCGACATCTACGCAACCGCCAATACGCCTTGTGTGGCAGCCCACAGCACCGTTCGTGCTCTCTACGGTGCGTACAGCGGGAACCTCTACCAAGTCAAGAAGACGGACGGTTCCACCAAGGACATCCCAGTCCTCGCCCCGGGAGGCTTCGTCAATATATCCGTGCAAGACTCGTTCTGCTCCGGCACCACGTGCACCATCTCGATCCTCTACGACCAGTCCCCGAACCACAACGATCTCACCAAATCGCCGAAGGCGTTATGGTTGCCTAATGGCGGTAACGAAGCAAAAGCCACTGATGGAAAGGTCACAGTGAGTGGTCATACCGCCTACGGTATCTACGTCTCCGGCTCCTCAACGAACGTCGCCTACAGGAACAATGCCACCAAGGGGCTCGCAAAGAACGACGATCCAGAGTCCATGTACATGGTGGTGGACGGAAAGCGCTCCAGCCAATGGTGCTGCTTCGACTACGGCAATGCAGAGACGGACGGCATTGACGACGGCAATGCCACGATGGAATGCCTCTACTTCGGGAGCTCCACGCAGTATGGCTCCCATGGCGCTGGCAGCGGCCCATGGCTCTTGGCGGATCTCGAAAACGGCATGTATGCGGGGGACTCGGGCAGCGAATCGACACCGGTGCCAGGCAACGCCTCCATAACCGCATGGTCCTATGTTACGGGCGTTCTGAAGGGCCCCTCTGGGAACGCGATGGGGCTCAAGGCCGGCAATGCGCAGTCCGGCACCCTCCAGACCGAGTGGAACGGAAAACGTCCGCCTGGCTACAGTCCTCAGAAGAAGCAAGGCGCCATCATCCTGGGAACAGGTGGCGACGGTAGTAACAACGGGGTCGGAACCTTCTTCGAAGGAGCCATAACAAGCGGCAATCCGCCGGATGCCACCGACGATGCCGTGCAGGCCAACATCGTCGCGGCGGGGTACGGGAAATAGCGCGACGTCCGTTGTCGTTCGCCAAAGACGTGCGCGACCATCCTGGCCCCGCGGCGAACCACTGATGGTCGCGACCTATACTCGCGTCGCCACCAGCGGACTATCCGCGGTTCGATGAGCGATTCGGTGTAGACTGGCTTGCTTCATTCGGAGGAATCACGATGCGCAGCTGTCCCAAACTCATCTTCATGCTCGGCGTGGCCGGCTTTCTCATGCTCGGCGAATCCGCCGCACTTGCCCAACGTCCCTACTACGGCCGTGGCTACGGTCCACAGCCAGGCTACGGGCCCGCGCCGGCCTACGGTTCGTGGTACGGATACCACCAGCACGATGGGTTCTACATGCGGCTCTACGCGGGTCCCGGCTATTTCAGTGCCTCGGAAACCTATCTCGGTGAGACCGGTACGTACTCTGGCGTGGGCGTAACCTACGGCGCCGCGTTCGGAGGCACGATTGCCCCGAACCTGATCCTCTACGGCGAATTGCTGGGAACGACGGTCACCAACGCCACCTTCTCGGCCGGCGGCCAGTCGAACTTAACCGGTTATGACATGACGCTATTCGGCTTTGGCCCTGGCGTTGCCTATTACTTTGAGCCCGTCAACCTGTACCTGTCCGGCACCTTGACCTTCACCGAAATATCCTTCAGCGACACCAATACTGCAGCTCCGGTGGACAGTACCGACCTGGGGATTGGATTGAGCTTCATGGTCGGCAAGGAATGGTGGGTCGCTCGCGACTGGGGCATCGGTATCGCGGGACAATTCCATATCGCAACCATGCATGATCCCAGCTACGACGCCCGCATGCGGGCATCCGCATTCTCACTCCTCTTCTCGGCAACCTACAACTAGTGCGCTGTCAGACCTTCTTCCGACGCGCCACGGGCCGGCCGGCGTAAGCCTCTTTCAGCCCCTTCGCGTTCAGCTTCACCATTCCCATCATGGCCTGCATGGCCCGCTCGGCTCCGGAGCGATCCTTGCCACCCAGGCACTCGCCCAAGGCTTCGGGGACGACCTGCCAGGACAGACCGTACTTGTCCTGCAGCCAGCCGCACTGGCTGGGCCGGCCGCCCTTGAGCATCTTGTTCCAGTAGAAGTCGACCTCTTTCTGATCCTTGCACGTGATGAAGAATGAGACAGCAGGCGTGAACTTGTAGTGGGGACCGCCGTTGAGGGCGTAGAACATCTGGCCGTCCAGCTCGAAGGTGACGGACATGGGCGAGGCGCTGTGGATCTTGGATTTCTTGAAGATGGAACAATAGAACTCCTCGCATTTCCACGAACCGTCATCGACAACGGTCTGCCAGCGGGGGACTATGCCGCGCTCTACGTCTGCTTCGATGTCAACTCGAATAGCGGGATGGGACTGTGCACCGCCGAAGACGCTTTCGTCCTTTACATGTTCCCCGCGCCGATGGGCTTTCCGGCGGACAAGATCGTGAACCTGGTGGCCGACCTGGATGCCGGCACCATTGTGGTAACAGGTGTCGATGATCCCGCGACGGACGGATGTCCATAGGTCCTCGCTGACTTCCAGCGTGCGAGCGTCCATGCACGCTTCAAGGCTCGCCTTTGCCCTGCTGGTCACCCTGTTTGCGCGAACCGCGACATCCGACGAACCCGCGTCGTCGGTGCCACCGGCCAAGCAGGCCACGATCCTACTGCGGGCTCTGGCATACGATATGAATCTTCAGGCGCGCTCGGGTGGCACAGTCAATATCGCCATTCTCCGAAAGAGCGGCGATTCCAGGTCCGAGGCCATGGCTCTCGCGATGACAGAGGCCTTCAAGGCGCTGGAATCGGCCAGCGTTGCCGGGCTGCCTATGCGAATCGCCACCCTGTCACAAGGGGACATGAAATCGCTCGATCAGGCCGTTGCGAACCAAGGTATCGACACCCTCTACGTTTGCGACGGGCTCGATTCGGAAATTCCCACCATCAAGTCAGTCAGTCGACGGCGCAAGGTGATCACGATGGGGAGCAGGGAGCAGTATCTTGTTCAGGGATTGTCGCTGGGAGTTTTTGCCATCGCCGGCAGAAACGTCATGGAGCTGAATCTCCAGGCAAGTCGCGAAGAGGGAGTGGCATTCTCAACGGAAATGGTCGGCCTGGCGCGCATCATCAACTAGGCAGGCCGGTAGGCCGGGTAGCAGCGAGATATCCACGCCGCGACTCGTCGCCTAGTTGTCTCGCAGCATCCACCGAGTCAACTGGCGGGCTCTTCCGGTCGAATCCATCTGGTCGGACGAGCATCCAACACAGCAATGAACCCTGCACTATACCCCCGGCTCGTGGCCGTCGAGACCACCAGCTTTTGCAGCGCCAAGTGCGTTTTCTGCCCGAACGACACGCTCAAGCGCGGCAAGAGGCACATGACGGACGAGCTGTTCGAAAGCATCATCGAGCAGTGCCGCGAGTTTCCCCTGCCTGCCATCGAGCCCTTCCTGCAAGGCGACCCCTTCTCCGATCCCAAGATCTTGCCGCGGCTCGAGATGATTCACCGCCGCCTGCCCAAGACCAAGCTGCGCCTCTACACCAACGGCTATGGCATGTTGCCCGAGCGAGTCGATGCGCTCACCGAATTGGGCATCGACCACCTGTTCATCAGCCTGAACACCACCGACCCCGTACGCTACAAGGCGGTGATGGGCCTCAACCTCGAGCGCACCCTGAACAATCTGCGCTACGCCACCGACCCGGCCCGCCGCCACCGCCTGGCGCGCCAGATCACCGTGCGCATGGTGCGCGTGCTCGACACCTCGCTTGAGGAGCAAGAGAACTTCCTCACCCTGTGCAGGAAGCTCGACGTGAAGCCATTCATCTCCGGACTGTTCAATTACAAGGGCGACATCCAGAGCAACCTGCCCATTCCCAACTATCCCTGCGAGCACATGGATCGGCTGGACATCCTCTCGAACGGCACGGTTACACTTTGTTGCATGGACCAGGATGGCGAGTTCAGTTGGGGCGATGTCAACAAGCAGCCCATCCTCGATGTCTACCGCGGCTCTGTGGCGTCCAAGTATCGCGAGATGCACTGGAGTGGCCGCCGCAACGAGATTCACCCCTGCGACACGTGCAACCTGTTCTGGCCTGGCCTGGAGGGGCTGCCGCTGCTCAAACGCGCGAAGTTCGGCGCCCAGGCAGGATTGTATTTCCTTCGCCATCGGCCCACGGGCAAAAAGGCGCCCCAGCTCGTGCCCGCGGCGGCACTCGTCCCGCCGCGGACTTGATCGCTTCCTACTGACACAGCGTCGCGCTGGGTACCACGCACTTTCCAGCAGTGCCGCCCCCTGAGAGCACGCAACGAGCAGGGGTGAGACAAAGGGGCCCAAACTGGGTATCGCACGCAGCGCCGTCCGCGGCCCGCCCCACGCATGTTGTATTGGTATCCCCGGGGGCCGTGAGGCAATCGGCGTCGACGCACTCGGCACGTGAACCATCGGCAAGCGCCCCGCAAGCAGCCCGGGCTTGGACGTAGGCGACTGGCTGACAGGTCTTGGCTCCGCTTGCACCCAAGCACGCGAGGCCGAGATTGCCTTCGCACGCCTGGCCGGTGCCTCCGCAAGCAGCGCCCAGCGCCCATGCCGTGGTTGTGCAGACCCCCGCCTTCGTGGCATCGGCACTGGCACCCACGCAGGTTGAGAACGCCTGGCAGGCAGTGTCGGATGTGCAGGTGGTGTCTCCGACGGGAAGCCGATCCCGGCAAACGACGGCGCCCGTGGATTCGGTCTTGCACGCCTGACCGGGAGCGCATCCCGACGTCGTGCACGAAGCGCCATCGAGGGGCTCATCGGCACAAAGTCCGCAAGAGGAATTCTTGGTACCAGAACAGAAGCGCGAAGCACACTGTCCAGCCATGGCGCAAACTTGACCATTGGCCAGTGTCCCGGCGGGTGCACAATCAGGCGGTGGATTGGCGTTACCGTCGAACAGGTCCGTGCACGACCAACTCGCGTATTCGCTGGCGCATTTTTCCAACTGGGCGGGATTTGTTCCTGTTCCTGGCGCCGCGGCGTTGTTCACACATGCCTGCTGCTGTCGCTCGAGGCAGGTGGTCATGTCGCCATAGACATTCATGATAAAGACGCCATCGGGATAGAGTGCGGATCCGCCAGAATCCAGCACCGTATCGGTGCAGGCCTGCCGCCGTTCACATTGAGCCTTCGCCAAGACCGCGCAGGCCTTGTCGGCCGAGTCGCCGCTACTGCCGCCACAATTGGGAAGGAGCGCGGTCAATACGAACATCCATGTGGAATTCGCGAATACTGAAAAGACAGCTAGTTTCTTTGTGAGAGAATTTGAAGATAGGTTCACGGCAATCTCCTTGAGGGAATGGAGGATGATTTTGGGTTGTCAGTGTCATGGTATGACGGTAGACGCATCCAATCGGTTCCCCGAAACCCGCTTTAGCGGCGCTGTTTCCGCTCGAGGCGGGTTCGCGTGCTTGCCGCGCGTTCGCGTCGCTCGTCCTTGATTCGGTCGGCGTCAGCGCGTGCACTTGCCCGGTCGCGCTGCGCCCGCAAGGACGAACGTCCGCTTCCGGAGCGAGGGTCGGTGGTCGTGGCGGTGCGCGCTCCCTGGTCGCGATTTTCGCTGGTCTTTGCTTTGTCGGTAGCCGGGGGGGCGGCCTTTCCGTTGCGAATGCGACTGATGACGTCGTCGACGGCTTCGTTCTCGTCCACGACGGTTACCGATGCGGACCCTAGGTGGACGCGCTCGGGCCGTGCCTTCTCGACCTTTTCGCTCCCCGCCTGTGCGGGCTCGCCGGCTCGAGCCGCGAGTGCTAGCAAAGCACTTGCGAGCGCCAAAAGCAAACTGGACGGCAGGTGCCTCACGTTCCCTCCTTCTGCACGTCGAGGACAACCCGGTGCTCGAGCACACGGCCGCCGAATTCGACTGTGGCCACAACCGGATAGCGACCAGGCCGGTCGCCTCGCACGGCGATGGGGACGAAGTTTTCACCCGCGTCGAGCCGGCCGGGCCAGCGGAAGGTACGCTCGCCGAGCCGCTTGCCGCTGCTCCAGAACGCCAGCCCCTCCGGCAACCTGACCTCGAAGGTAACGTCCTCCACGGCGACTTCGGCCGAAAAAGCCAGCCTGATGACCGCGACTTTCGAGGAAGGAACGCGGAAGCTTGGCAAAACCGGACCGCTGGCCACGGTCGTGGGCGCGGCCGGCGCGACTTGAGGTCGCGCGGCCTGGCGCGCGACGGGATCTCCATACACGACCGCCAGCAACGCGTAGGCGGCGACGCCTGCGGCCAGACCGCCCACCGGCCACAACCACGCGCGCCGATGGCGAAGCCAAGCCAAGGGACGATTGAGAAAAGCCGCGAAGAAACCTACCTCGGCCGGCGCGGGTTCGGCTGCAAGCCGCAGGTGCAAAGCGGACCGAAATCCGTGATCCGGCGCATCGACGGCCAGACCGCGCAGAGCTTCGCGCAGCTCGTTGCCTTCGGTCGCTTGCTGTGTTGTCGGTTTGGGCTCGGTCATGGAACATCCATGCCTTCATTGGCCGCGTTGGCTGGGGATTTGAAGGACTCTTCGAGGGTCTTCTTCTTTGGTAGGACGGAAGTGGCTGGCGTTTGGTTCCCGTCTGGCTCGTTTTCCTGCAAGAGGCGCGCTAGCTGCGCCCGGCCGCGGTGCAGGCGCGACTTTACGGTTCCTTCCGGCAGGTTTTCAATGGCCGCGACTTCGCCGATGCCCAGACCTTCCACATCGCAAAGCGCGAGGACCGTGCGGAATTCGGCCGAAATTCGCCCGATGCCTGTCCACAAACGCTCCCGCTCTTCCGCCCGCAGCAGGATGACGTCGGGCGCCGTGGCGAGAGCCTCGGCAGTGTGACCAACGTCGGCGCCCTCGGAAACCGCGGCCACCGTCCGTTCGCGGGACGCGGCGCCCCGCTGCGCGTCCATGAAACAATTCTTGGTCACGCGGTAAAGCCAGGTCGAAAACGATGATTCGAAACGATAGCCACGCAAGGAGCGATAGACCTTGATAAGCGCTTCCTGCGCCAGATCGTCAGCGTCGGCATCACTCCTGGCGAATGACCGTGCAAAGCGCCGCAGACGTGGAATATGCGTTTCGACGAGCGTCTCGAACGCATGCACATCACCCGTTTGAGCACGCTTGATGAGATCGTCGTCTTCCAGTGGATCGATCACGGTCGGGTAAACCCTGGGCCATTCGCGCCGTGAGTGCAAGGCTGACTTGGCGACGTCGCGGAGTGGCGTCATGATAGCCGCGGATTCATCTTGCTATCATCACCCACTGCCTCGCGAGCCATCACTGGCGCTCTTCTGGTCATTGCATCGTGCGACCTTCCCGGACCTTCGGGGAATGCCTTGATCCTGCAAAACGGGGCTGTCCGCATCGTGGACCAAGCCAGCCTGGCGGGGAAAGCGCCTTGTTCCGAAGGGCGCGGCGGCCTCGACCGTTGGTGCGTGTTCTTCAAACAGAAGCAGTCGGCCACCCGCGGCCAGGATGTGTGGGCCGTCGATGTCTCGCGCATCGGACGCGGCGAAAACGTGCCGTGCAATCAGCCGAGTCCGGCCTGCGTGCAGATCGTCCTGGGCGACCACGTCGTTCATTGGGGCTTCGTCGCCGACACGCTTGTCATCGACGGCGTGCCCCCGGGCACCAGCGCCACGGCCCGAGTGTCCGCGCCGGTCACCGCCTGGAGACCCGACTGGGAAACCGCGGTGGCGGTGACCAGCAATCCGGTCAGCGGGTGTTGGGTGGATGTCGCGACCGAATCCGTGGCGTGCGTCGAGCTGGGCGCTGGGGGATCCGATGCCGGGACGACCGAGCTCGGCACCTTCTACGCGGGCCGCCTCACCCAGAGCCGCCGTACACTCAGCGTAGTTCCGCAGGGACGCGAGGCGGTTCAAGCGCTCGCTTCGAGCGACAGCTTGCTGGTCTTCCTGTCGCCCGGTGGGGCACGCCTGCACCTGGATACTGGCAACATCGAAATCCTGCCCACGCAAATCAACAGTCAATTCGGTGTCACGCCGGACGAAAGCTGGCTTCTCTGGCTCGTCAGCCAGAAAGGCGACATCAGTGGCACGCGCTCGCTTGTCGCGGCCCCGTTTCCCGCAGGTGGCACGCGCCACGCTCTCTTGGGCGATGTGTTTCGCCACCACTTCGTCCACGGGCCGCGCGCCGCGGGAGCCGACGTGGTGGCGATCGCCACCGCTTCCGACGGTACGAACCACCTCATGATCGCGGGCCCGGATAGCGCCGGCGCTGCCTTGTCGATGGATCTTGGCTCCTGGACAGGCACGACGACGGACATACTCGACGCCAGCAGTGATGGCGGCTACGCCGTGGTGGCCGACACGCAAGGGACGGCGTGGCTGTCGCTTCTCGCCCCCGGGCCACCCTGTTTCCTCGGCGCCAGCGCGATTCCCACGTCGCAAGTGCTCACCGTGCCCGGTTACGACAGCGTGTTTTGGGTTGATGCCGCGACGGGTGTGGCCGGCGTGGGCTACCGAGGCACGCTCTCCGCCTGCTCGGCTGCCACGACCTTCGCGCCAAGCGTAGCCAGCTTCGAACTGGATGCCGATCACTACCTTCTCTACGTCGATTCGGCCAAACACCTGATGCGCCTGGATCTGGCGGCGCCGGGCGCAACGCCCGTGTCGATGCGCAATTCGGACGAGGTCGTCTATCGCTGGGCCTACCTTCATGGAGAAGACCTGTTGCTCCTCGACATGACCTCGGCTTTCGACACGGCCGAGCGGCTCTACGTTTTACGCCACCCATTTCCCTCTAATTAGTACGGCTCGGGCGGATATCCGGTGCACGTGGACGAGTCGGATCCAAAGACAGGATCCGCACACTTGCCGTCCGACCCGCAGGCGAGCGAGGTCAGACACTGACTGCCAGGGGCCGAGCACAATTGCCCGATCGTGCCTGCCGCCGTGCACTTCGAAGTCGTCGAATCGCAGTAGCTGGTGCTGGCACATGACATTGAATCAGCGGCACAACTTCCTCCCTTGGTTACGATTGGCGTACAGACAGAAGGAGATACCGTGGTGTTGCAATAGACGCCGTCGTCTTCGAAGCAAATCGCCGTGGCGTCGGTGGCGGACGCGGAAAAGTCAGACGAGCAGTCCTGTCCGCTTGGACAGCCAAAGGCACATGCGTCGCCACTCTTACCGTGGTCGGGCTTGTGGCATACGCCGGTGACCGTCGGATCGGACGAGTCGCCGGTCCACAGGCACATCTCCGGACCACTGCTGGGTTTGCATTCGTGCACTCCGTCTGTCTTCGGGATACCACCAACGCCGCAGGGTGCGCCCTCGGCCTTGGTCCCGGCGAATACGCCCATGCACCCCGTGACAAGCGCGCCGAAGGTGCATGCCGTCGCGGTCTGGTTGTAGGCAGCAATGCATGCCGCGAGTGCCGTGTTGTCGATGGATACCGTTCCCTTGCTCACCAGCGCAATCACCGGAAGGCGGGAAGGAAAACTGCTCTCGCAATCGCCAAGTGAGGTCGGCTGGCCGCTCTTGGCGCAACAAGTCCGTGCAGCTGCGCAGAATGCTGTGGCGAGCGTGGAGAGGGAAGCTCCGGTACTGCCGCCCGTTCCGCCGACGCCGCCCGTGCCGGCAATACCACCCGATCCGCCGCCGCTACCGGCGACACCACCGGTGCTGCTGATGCCGCCGTGGCCGCCCGTCCCAGCAGTGCCCCCCGATCCACCGCCGCTACCGGAGACGCCGCCGCTGCCGCTGATGCCGCTGACGCCGCCGCTGCCTTGACCGCCCGTGCCGGCAGTACCCCCTGATCCACCGCCGCCACCGCCGCCACCGGCAACGCCACCAGTGCCGCCGCTACCGCCGCTACCCGGGACGCCACCGGAGCCGCTGATGCCGCCGCTGCCCTGACTGATCGCTCCGGCAATGCCACCCAATCCACCGTCGCTACCGGGGACGCCACCTAGGCCGGTGAGCCCTCCATTACCGGCGCTGCCCCCTGCTCTGCCGCTGCTGCCACCGGTCGCGCTCGCCCCTGCGGCCCCGCCTGTGCCGATCTTCGCGGTCACGCCACCACTTCCGCTTGAACCGCCCCTGCTATCGCCGACCGCGCCTGTCCCTCCGGTTCCTTGCACGCCGACACGCCCGCCCGATCCACCCGTTGCGGATCCGGAGCTCGATCCCGATTTACCGCACCCGTTGAAGGGCACGATGATCGACATCGCCAAACCGAAGTAAGCGTAGCTCGCCAGACGTCTTCCAAGCATAGGTGACCAACCTCCCGGTTACTCGACGATGATCGTGCCCGCAATCATGTCCATGGCACATGCGAAACGCGATGAACCCACCTTGGTCGGTGTGAAGGTAACCTCGACGGTCTTATCGAGCGGCAATGGCTGTTGAATCCCGTAGTCCTTGATGACGATGTCCTTGGCACAGGTGTGATCGGTCTTGCGTGTGATCATGAGCGTGACAGCTTGTCCAACCTTCGCCTTGATCTGGGTCGGCACGAATCCGGCCTTGGTGACAGACATCTCGATGACTTGGGCCGTTTTGGGCTTGCTGAGCGCAGTCTCTTCTGGCTTGTCCTTGGCCCCAACGAACCCTGCAGCGAGGATGGTGGCGAAAGTCACGATGAAGAAGGTGATGGTCCTTTTCATGGTTACGGCTCCTATTCAGTGTGTGAGCTGTACGCTGTTGCGGTTTCTTCCACAACCTCCGACGGCGACCTCTTGAGTCGGGATCCCCATTGGCGATCCTCGTGCCCGAACGATAGGCCCAGGATGGCTTCCAGTGGCTGGCCAGCCTGTTGCGCGCGCCTGAGCTGATGCGCACGCCAAATGGTGTAGAGCACGGGCAGCACCTCGAGGGTCAGAAACGCGCTGGTGGCAAGCCCGCCCAGCATCGGGGCGGCAACGCGTTTCATGATCTCGGAACCCGAGCCTTGCGCCCACAGCAGCGGCAGCAGGCCGGCCGCCATCGTCGTGATGGTCATGATCTTGGGACGCAGCCTTTGCACGGTTCCTTCGGCGTGGGCAGCGACGATGTCCGCGCGACTTTGGATCTTGCCCTCGCGCACACGGCGGTGGAAGGCCTCGTCGATGTAGACGACCATCACCACGCCGGTCTGCATGGCCAGACCAACCGCCGAGAGCAGCCCGACCCAAACCGGCGCCGAGAGCGGATAGCGGAGCAGAAACAGGGTCCAGAAGCTTCCCACCAGCGCGAACGGCACCGAGACCAGCACGATGAGCGCCTGCGTGACACTTCGGAACTGCAAAAACAGGAGCACGAGCATCGAGATGGCCACGAGGGGGACGATCCACTTGAGGCGCTGCTCGCCCGCGGCCAGCAACTGATACTGCCCGGTCCATTCGATACGTTCGCCCGGCGCAAGGCGGATCTCGCCGACGCCGAGGGCCCGATCGAGATCGCGCCGAGCGCGCTGCACGTAGCTCGACACGTCGGTCCCCGGATTGAGATCGACGTACGTGTAGGCGACCAGCTCGCCGTTCTCGGTCCGCAGCGCGGCGGGCACGGTCTCGTACGTCGGGTGCCCAAGCAGCGCCAGGGGAACGGGCTGCCCGGTTGCGGAACGCACGGTGATCTCCCGCAGTTGATCGGCGTCGGCGCGCTTCATGCTCATGTCCGCGGCGATCCGCAGACGGTAGGGCTGCTTGCTGGGCGGGACCTCGGTCTGTCCGTGACGCCCGTGCTCTGGCAGGAAGCGCTTGGGCCGCCACGCGGTGACGGGAGGGCCGGTCCAAACCAACTCGCCCACTTGGCCACCGCTGATGACCACATCTGCCGTGGCGAGTGCCAGCGCCGGATCGACCTGGTGCAGAGCGACGGCGGCGGGATCGAAATCGAGCTTCAGCCAGGGCTCGCCTCCTAACGACTCGAACACGGCACTTCGCGTGCCCGGTAACTGGCTCACCCACTTCTGCAGGGCTGTGCCCACCGCATCCAGGCGGGCTGGGTTCGCGGCGACGATGCGGATGCCGACGGGGGTGCGCACACCGCCGGTAGACATCATGTCCATGCGTGCGCGTGCGGGCGCGGTCCAGGCGCTTGCCCAACCCGGCATGCGAGTTGCTCGATCCAGCTTCTCGACCAGCTCGGGCGTGGTCTCGGGCGTCTCTTCGGGCCAAAGCAGGCCGAGAACGTGTTTGATGGGCGAAGGTGCCCAATTCGAATACCAACGCGTGCGCAATACTTTGGGCCATTCGGAGCGTGGCCGGAGGCGAATCGTCGTCTCGGCCATGGAGAACGGTGCCGGATCCGTGGCGGTGTTGGCACGCCCCACTTTGCCGAACGCCGTGGCCACCTCCGGGAACTGGCTGAGCGCCTGGTCCATCTTGCGCAGCTGAGTGGCGGCCTCGCCCGCGGAAACACCCGGCAGGGTCGTCGGCATGAACAGCAAGTCGCCCTCGTCGACCCGGGGCAGAAACTCGCCGCCCAGCTTGCCCAAGATGGGCAGACAGGACAGGACAGCGAGGACTGCCGTGGTCAGCGTCAGACCCGGTCGTGACAGGGCGAACTGGACGAAGGGGCGATACATTCGGCAAAGTCGCTTGGTGATCGGGTTGTCGAACTCCGGCAGGATGCGGCCCCGCAAAAGTCGGTCGCGCAACGCTGGCCCGACGGTGACCGCCACAAGGGCGGCCGAAAGGATGACCAGCGTCTTGGTGATCGCCAGCGGGCGGAGGAGGCGGCCGGTTTCGCCGGAAAATGCGAACACCGGCAAGAAGCTGAGCGCGGTGATGAGCAGCGAGGTGAGGATCGCCGGAACCACGGTGCCCGCCGCACGGATGATAGCGCTCCGCCTGTCGCTGGCCGCGGTGGCACTGCCCAAACGCTCGATGCGTCGGTGGCATGCCTCGAGCGCCACCACGTCCGCATCCACCGCCATGCCGAGGGCGATGCCGATTCCTCCCAGGCTCATGATGGTGGCCGGGACGCCGAGAAGGCGCATGCCCGCGAAGGTGAGCAAGAGAACCAAGGGCAGGGTGATGAGTGGAACCAGCGCGCTTGGAGCGTGGAGCAGGAACATCAGCACCACCAAGACCACCACCCCGACCTCCTCGGCGAGCGCGCGCAACAGGGTGTGCTCCACCCGGTTGGCCAGGTCCAGTCGACTGTAGACGGTCACGATGTGAAGTTGCGGCGGCAGGCGAGGCCGCAGTCGTTCCAGCGTGCGCTCGACGTTCTCGATGACGACCTTGGGATCGGCATCGCGCTTGGCAACGACGATGCCACCCGAGACCGCCATGTTGCCGCCCAGATCTGCGACACCCGTCGGCATGTCGGTCGCAATAGCAGCGTGGGCGACGTCGCCAATGCGAAACTCCGTCTTCCTCCCGGCGTGCGGTGCGTGCAGCGGAAGAGTCTCGATCAGCTTGAGGTCGGGGTTGCCGCGAGCCTGTTCGAGCACCGATGCGACCAGGTCGCTGAAGGCCAGACCTCGCGCCCGCAGCTGCTCGACGTTGGTCTCGACCACGACCTGCTCGCTTGCCCCTCCCACGGTGGCGACCTCTGCGACCCCCGGAATGGCTTCGAGCGCGGGCCGCAGCAGCTCGTCCTGCACCATCCGCCCCATGGGGACCGGTTTGGACGATGAGCCAACCAGGGCGTACTGGTAGACCCATCCCGTGGCGGATGCCGGCGGACCGACCTGCAGGCGAATGGTCGACGGCAAGCGCGGCCCCAGATCTGCAATTCGACGCTGGATCTCTTGCCGTCCCGGCCCGAGGCGGGCCGTCGAGTCGAAGATGACATCCACGTACGCCATTCCGGACATCGATGCACCGCGGACCGTTGTCGTGCCCGGGATGGACTTGAGCGATTCGGTCAGGACGGCCGTCACACGGGTAGCAACCTCGGTCGCCGGATGCCCCATCCAATCGACGAGTACCCCGATTTGTGGATCCGAGAGGTCGGGAACAGCGTCGCGTGACAGAGATCGGCGCGCCCACTCGCCACCCAGGGCAAAGACGGTTGCCGCCGCGATGACGATGCGACTGTGGTGCGTGCACCATGCGACCAGTCGGCGCATCACTCGATCACCTCAGCCGCTTGTCCTTGCGCCGCCTGCAGGCGGCGTTCCGCATCCAAGAAGAAGGCGTCGCCCGCCACGACGCGCTCCCACTCCTGCAGGCCCGAAAGCACCACGATGGCGCCGAAGTGGTCCCCGGCCAGATCCGCCACATGCCCGGAATCGAGGATCCTACCGATCTCGATGCCCCGCCGGGTGAAGGTGTGGCCGCCCTCCGATGCCGCGAGCACGTAAGCTCCATCACCCGAGTAGAGCACCGCGCTTTCGGGCACGACCAGAAGCTCTCGTGGCCGAGCCACGAGTTGCAGCCATCCAACCGTCGGTGGGGAAAGCGCGGGGGCTTCCTCCATTTGAAACCGGACCTGGACGGTCGAGGTGTCGTCCCGCTGGGCGATCGCCTTGCGCGAAGACAAACGCACGGAATATCCCGCTGCCGGGGCCGTGTACGGGAAAAAGAGCGCTTGCTCGTCCCCCTCGCATCCTACCAAATCGTCTTTGTACAATACTGCCGTCACCACGCCGCCCGCCGACAGCCATGCGGGCGCGCTGACGGCCTGGGTAACGACCTGTCGCCGGACATCGACGACGCGGCTGCTGTTCCCGGGGTCGGCGGAGGGCGGTTTCTGTGCGGCGCTGGCTCGTTCGAGCGCCATTCCGCAGATGGGACAATCCCCGGGCGCGGGCGAGACCACCTCGGGATGCATCGGGCACAGGTAGCTCGCGCTCAAGCCCGTCTGGGCGCGGTTTTGATCTCGCTCGCGGGTAAGGACGATGGCCGCCGCGAGCGCCGCCGCCGCCGCGAGCAGCAGCAAAAGGCGCCCGGCGATGACGGACACCGAGACCGCTCGGCCCCGGCGACCGTCATTGTTTTCGGCGGCAGGAGGAGATTGCTCTTCAGCCTCCATCACCACGCCGCGAAGGCGGCAAACGGATTCTGCCCCGCGGTGACCTGGATGCAGTAGCCGTCGTTACGCAGGGGCGGCAGCGGGTACGTCCAGTTTCCGTTGAGGTTCTGAACCCGGCCGTTGACCGTCAACTGGCGCGGGCTCACGAAGCTGCTGCTCTCACCGAGAGCGAGCCGCGACCTGGTCTCGAAGCACCTTTCTCCGGCGCCCAGGTTGCCCGACTGGAAGTTGCTCCCGTCGGCGACGCTGAACACCACCGGATTGTTGCATAGACCACCGCAGGGCCTTAGCTGCTGCGGTTGACAGTAGGACAGGCACGGCTCCATCTCGCCTCGGCAAGTGGCGTCGTTCCCGGCCAAGCCGTCAGCCCGGCACAGAACCGCATTGTGGTTCGAGTTCCCCTGGCAGAACTGCGCGAGCTGCCCGCAGGCGGTATTCGGCAGTGCCTGCCAAAGGGCGGGATTGGCGGGCGGCGTCTGTCCCGTCTGAGACTGGAACACCGAGCGCGCCGCGTACAGCAGTCCTCCGAAAAGCACCCGGTCGTCGAGTGCGTACCTGATCTGCGGCTGCCAGGTTCCGTCGTTGTTGTTGACCCGATCCCAGAGATCGAAGCGCGTATTGGGCGTCTGACCCGCTACCGATGTATGGTTCACGCGCGCCCGGTAGTCGATATTGTTGAGGGCGATGATGTTGCCGGCTTGATAAGCCACGCCAGCCTTCCACAGGTTCACAACCGCAAGCGGGCGGATCATGTCGTGATCCTCGTGACCCACAATATGGCAGTGCCACACGTACCCCGGTCCCTTCACGTTGTCCGGGAACGAGGTCGGATCGATCGAGTACTGGTTCGTGCCCGGGGTTGCGTTGGTACTCTCCTGCGGCGCCCAGCGCACCAGGACTCGGTTGATCATGGAAGGCTTCGCTTGGAAGGTGTCTTTCCAGCCCGTCTCGTACGGCGCCGGAGCCACCAGGGCGCCTGCGGGGAGTGGAGGGACAAACGGCGTTGGGTCGACGACGATGGGCCGGGTCACGGGCATGTGACCGTTCACCCGGTGCCACTCCGCCCGGTACGAGGGAGCGTCGAAGGGCTGCCGATTGAGAACCTGGAACTCCAACAGATGGATGTGAATCTGGTGGAAGTTGTTGTCCTGGTCATCGCTGCGTGGATCGGCCGTGTGGATGATGTCCCACTCTTCGGTCGAGCCGACCAGCGGAAGCTCGGTCGGCGGCGCGCTGAACTCGAGGCCGTCGATGGTGCGCTGGTTGCAGTTGAGCAGTGCCGGGTCGGAGCAACTATCCCCGTCGGGCCTGAGGTCGTCGAAGATGCGCAGCACCTTAAACCGGGTGGGAGCATTCGCCGTCAAGACTGCCCGGCTCGGGAAGAGCGCGGGGTTGAGCACCGGCGGAGGAACTGCGGTACCGGCCTGAACCGTGAACTGCATGACCTGGCCTAGCAATGTCGGGTCGGATCCTTCGCCGACGTAGAGGTTGTTCATCTGGATCTTCGTGCCAGCAGCGAACTGGGAGAAGTCGACCAGGATGTCGGCGCGCTCGGTGATGCCGATCTGGACATCCGTCACGACTTTCGGCGCAGGCAGGTACCCGCCGTCGGAGCCGATGATGGTAAACGGCACGACCGCGCTGTTGCTCTGGTTCACGAATTGGAGATCCCAAAGCTGCGTGTTTGCCGCCGCCAGTGTTCGGAAACGATACTGTCGACGCTGGACGTTCAGATTCGGCCACGCTTTTCCATTGACCGTCACGGTGTCCGAGCCTTCGTTGTAGGACCAGTAGGCGATCTGCGGCGGCGCATCGGCTCCAGCGTTGGTGGAGCCACGATCCGGCGGGAAATTCAGATTACCGTCGGTGAAGAAGCCCTTCACACTGAGGATGAGCGGGATCTCGAACTGCCCCTTGGGCAGCGGCGAGCTTGCGCCGTCGAGCGGCGTGCTCGGATCGCGAATCATGTATCCGGCGCCAACCTCGCCCCCGTAGACCCCGAGGCGTGTCACGCCGAGCACGTGGTCGTGGTAGAAAAGCTGCGTCGCAGGCTGGTCGTTCGGCATCGTGTAATCTTCGGTCACGTAGCTCGGTCCCTTATAATTCAGGCCTGGGGTGAACCATTCCTCGGCGGTACCGTCCATTTGCGGTAGCACCATCAACCCGTGGGTATGGGTCACGCGGGCGACGGGGAACTGCGCGTTCTGGTATCCGGGCGGGAACAGTGTGAAGTCAGGCAGCGGTATTTCCATGGACTGGGGATTCGCCCATGCGATGGTCGGGTCCACGGGCAGGAAGGAGGGCTGCTGGACATTCGCCCGCCAGTGCATGACCGTCGGAATGCCGCGCGTGTTCTCGAAGATCGCCGCTGGCGATCCGGTGAAGGTTCCACCGCCAACGATTGGGCCGGTCATGGCGAACACCGTCGTCGACGGGAAGCCGGCCGGCAGCATTTGCACGGTGGTCTCCAAGTCGCTGATGGTGTATTCGTTGCGGATCACCTGACCGGCACCGTTCCGGATGACGGTCGGAGCCCACACAGGCAGGATCGGGAGTTGTGTGACGTACTTCGGGATGGTCGTGGCATCGAGTGGAACTTCATCGGGCGTAACAGGCCCTGCCTTCACCCTGGCGGTGATTTCTCCAGCAGTGATTTCTTTGCTGGTGTTGTTGGGCGGCCCTTCACAGCTCATGACCAAGGCGACAAGCCCGGCGCCACCCAAGAGACACAAACCGATACCACGGGTAACCAATCCGCATGCACGCATCGTTCTATCTCCTTTCACTCGAACTACCGACACCCATTGACGTCTGTTTTGTCGAGCGGGGGGCGCGAGGCCTCGAGGCTCGATCCACTGCTGCTACTTCCGAACCCAAGTACAGCCGAAACAGCCGAAACCGCTTGTAAGAACTACAGCATCGCAAGTTAGGCACAACTTCGCTGCCTGAGCAAATAGATAATTCAGGACCTTGAATATTTAATCGCCCAACGCGCCAATATACACAGCGCGACGAGCCGCTAGAAGCTCGTGGCAAATACCGGGGCACCAACGGTGCCGCCTGCACGATTGACGGTCACCGTGGTCTGCCACTCCCCCGCCATGGAGAAGCTCAACTGTCCTTCGTAGCGACCGGGCGCGGTCAGCGTTGGAACGACGCTACCGGGCGACCCGTGGCCCATGGCTGGCATCTCGGGGTCGAGCGCGAGCTGGGCATCGTCGACCGAGGGAAAAGTCATCATGTCCTGCCGGATCTGTATCGTGAAGACGATAGGATTGAGCCCGATCTTGGGCGGGTTCACGAAGTTGAGACTGGTGATGTACTTGGTGGCGGCGGAAGTAACCGGATCGGTGTAGGTGAAGGTCTTGAGCCGGCCACTATCGGTCACGCTCAGCGAAGGAATGCTGGCCTGAACCGCGTCGGCCCCGGGCCTCGTGATGTCGACTGTCGCGCTCCAAATATCCACGTCGCTGGAGGCCATCAAGAACACCACATCGACGCGATAGAGGCCATCGCTCCCCAGCGTGGGCATCCCCATGACCGGGCAGGTGTGGCTCATGCCGCTCGCCATCGACATCATGGGCATGAATGTCACCGCGGCATCGGTGACGGACAGACCGGCGGACGTGGTGAGCTTGAGGTAGACGGGGGTCATTCCAGTCTCGAGCTGCGTGTCCGTCAAGAGCTCGACGGTGAGATCGCCAGCCGTCGTGGTGGCGATGCTGGTCTTGCTGACTGGGACAGGGGCGCTGGGGGCTTTGCTGATTCCGCCGCACGCGGCGAACAGGAGAATGGCAGCCATCGATAGGTGGTGTGAGAGCGGCTTCATGGTGTGGTCCTCGGGTTAGTGTTGTTCGTGGCAACAGTGGCCAGGAGATGGTCCAAGTAGGGAGCGGGAAATGGCACAACCGTAGATAGGCGTTCGGGCTGCGAAGTCGCGGTGCTCGATCAGGCCTTGCACTGCGCGCTCGAGCCACGGCTCGCGTTTGGGATCGCCGGGCAAGCGCTCGTTGTCGATCCAGCCACGGAAACGCACTTGTCCGCTGCCGTCGAGCACGACCACCGTGGGCGTGCTGTGGACTCCGACGACTGCAGCGACTTCACCGCCTTCGTCACGGAAGATGGGAAGGCGTACCCCGCGCTCCTTGGCCACGCGCAGAACGTCGGCGAAGGATTCGCCCGCATTGCTCGAAATGCCGGCGATGCGCACTTGGCCGGTGGGAAAACGATCGAGCAGGCTGTCCACCCGATCTTGATAGCGGCGCACGCAGGGGCATTCACTGCTCCAGAAGACCAGCACGGTCGCGGTACGATCGCGCCAAAGATGGTCGAGGGGCACCCCGGATCCGTCGGCGGATTCGAGCGCAAGCGGGGCGCGTCCCACATCGGGCAGCGGCTGGGTTCCCGAGGCGCAACTCGCGGCCGCGAGCACGGCCAGAATGAACGCCAGAACCTTAGAAGTATCCATAGCGAGCCCCCACGGTAAAGTCGATGCGCGCGTCCTGGTTGGCCCCGAACCCATGCGGCCAGACCGAGTTCGACAGCACCCCGACCAAGGTCCAGTGCGGATCGCAGCGCCACGCAACCGAAACAGCGAATGAATACAGGTGAGACTGCGAGTCCGGTGCGGTTTCACCCGCCAGCCGCAATCGCGACTCCCACTCGCCGAGTGCCGCCGCTGCAACCACGACACGGCCCGGAACCATCTCCCGTCCGGCACTCAAAGACACGCGTACGAGCGGCCCATACTGCTCGCGTTGCCCGGTATCCTCGCGTTCGAACGACAGAAACGCCGTCGCGCCGGCCGCGAGTTGCACGAACCAAGGAGAAGGGGCGTATTCGCTTTCCAGCGCCAGCGAGCCGCCCCAAGAACCTCGCCCGGTTGCTCCGGCGAAGAGCGGGGGCGAAGTTTGTTCCACACGACGGCCGGTCGGGGCAAAACCACCGACGGTGAGCGCGAGCGAGGGCAGGCGATGGATCTCGCCGATGGCGAGGATCTGCCAGCGCACCGCCGCGCCGGCATCGCCCATGCCACCCGCGATTTGGCTGGTTTCACCGGACCAGCGGTCGTTGACTAGGACTGGGAACCAGCCCTGCAGTTCCAGGCGCTGGCGCAGGCGGATGATGGCCCACAGCTGGGTATGCGAGACACCCTCCGAGTAGTCGGAGGCGTTCCAGTGCAAGGTGCCGCCCGGATCCCATTGGCCGAGAACGCGTCCGTGGCCGAGCTGAAGGCCGACCGCGAAGTCCTCCCAGATGAGCAGCCGCCCGACCCCGAACGAGGTGGCGGATACACAACATGCGGCTGCGTGCGCGGCTCGTGGCGCGGTGGCGCCAAGCACGGCGAGCGCAAGAATCCAACTGGCCGACACACGGTCACGCCAACATCCATTTTTCGGCCGTGTTCCGCCACAAATCATGCACGTATTGCTCCCGCTCTAGTCAGCGAAAGGCACGGGCTGACCTTGCGCGCACGCGCGACGACACCGAGACGCCAACAACTTGGATTGTGGAACATTGGCACCGCCAACTCTACGCTACAACCATGCGGACCCTCTCATCGCCTAGAGCGCGTGTCAAGATGGAGCCCAGCTGACTCTCGTCGCGCCTTCGAAAATCGCAACCGTTACGAAACGCAATCGGTCGGTACTAATACCCAGAACCACAGCACTGTGGGTATCAGTTCAAAGGAGGAAGGAAAGGCCATGCGAACTTTCATTTCATTGCCATCGAGACACGCATCGGGTTTTCGAAGTAGGACAACGTGCTTGGGAACCTGCTTGGGATTGATCCTGCTTGTAGCTGCAGGATGCGATCAGCCCCCACGCCAAGGCGGCCAGGCGAGACTCGCCAAGATCGCCTCCGTGACAGTGCCGCAGACGCCCCTTCTCGGCATCAATGTTCCCAGGTTCGTCGACCCGGTGCCGACCTTCAACGGCCGGCGCCAGGACGGCACCGTGACTTTGAACGTGAACATGCAGGAGGTGCAACAGCGCGTCCTTCCGGCTTCGGTCTATGCCGGGCTACCCGCGCCCTACAACGTCGGCACCTATGTCTGGGGCTACAACATCAATGGTGCCGGGGCGAGCTGGCCGGCGCGCACCATCGAGTCACGGCGCAACATCGCGACCACGGCGATCTACAACAGTAGCCTGGTGAACACCAAACTGCAGAGCCTGCTTACCGTCGATCAGTCCATTCACTGGGCGGATCCGCTCAAGACCACCAGCTCGAACAATTGCATGAATCCGCCCCCCTTCGGGCCGCCCCTGGCCCCCGTTTGCCTTAAGCCCTATGCCGGCCCGATTCCCACTGTGGTTCACCTGCACGGGAACGAGGTGTTGTCGCAATACGACGGCCACGCCGAGGCGTGGTTCACGCCCGGGCTAGCCCTGAAGGGACCCACTTACGTGACCAACACCTACAACTACATGAACACCCAAGAGGCGACCACGCTGTGGTTCCATGATCACGCCCTTGGCATCGTTCGCCTGAACGTGTACGCCGGGCTGGCCGGATTCTATCTGATTCGCGACAACCGCGACACGGGCTTGGCTAACAACCCCATCACCCTGCCGACCGGGGATCAGGAGGTCGAGATGATGGTCCAGGATCGGCAGTTCGACGCCAAGGGTCAGCTCTACTTTCCGGATTCGGACAACCCGGCGAACTTGAACGGTCCGCCGGCCAATCCCAACAAGCATCCCTACTTTATTCCCGAGTTCTTCGGCGACGTCATCACTGTCAACGGCAAGTCGTGGCCGGTCATGGACGTGCAGCCGCGGCGCTATCGCATCCGTTGGCTGAATGCCAGCAACGCGCGCATGTACGTCCTGCAGATGTTCAATCAGGCAGGCGTCGACATGCACCAGAACGGCCCGGCCGGTCCGGCCATTTGGCAGATCGGATCCGACGGCGGCTTCTTCGACAATCCGATCAAGCTCGACGATCCCGCCAACGGCAATCACGCCTGCGACGGCACGACCAGCGGCGGCTTCGGCAACAACAACGACATCCGTGCCGGCGCGAAGTGCCTCTTCCTGGCGCCAGCGGAACGTGCCGACACCATCATCGATTTCAGCGGGCAGCTCGGCAAGACCTTCACCATGAAGAACTTCGCCGTCATACCCTTCCCCAGCGGGGGGCCAGTGGGCTTCGGCTCTCCCGACGCCACCGCCGACGGCCTGGTGATGCAGTTCCGGGTCAGCAAGCCGTTCACCGGTCCGGACAGCAGCTTCAATCCGGCAGGCAGTCATCCCGCCCTGCGCGCCACACCGATTGTCAACGTCAAGCCGTCCAACAACCGCGGCGATGTGCTACGCCAGCTCGTCCTCGACGAAGTGGAAGGGGATCTCGAGAACCCCGACGGTCCGGGCTCGCCGGTAGCCGATGGCGGTCCGGTGGAGGCTCTGATCAACAACACCAAGTGGGACGGCAACCACGAGGGGACCATGACGCCAGTTCCTGGCTCGATTTCGAACGGTCATGGCGACTTTGCGACCGAGGTGCCCCAGGAAGGATCCACGGAGGTGTGGGAAATGGCCAACCTGACCGCCGACGCCCACCCCATCCACATCCACCTGATCCAGTTCCAGGTCATCTCGCGGCAGCCATTCGACGTCAACCAATACCTCACCGACTGGATGGCTGCATTCCCAGGGGCCACCATCAATGGCTTCACCTTCCCGCCCGGTGTCTTCATCCCAGGTTGGGGCCCGCCACGGACCTACCTCACGCCCAACTCGGCTGGCGCCGTCGGCGGCAACATCAACTTCGATGCGCCGCTCTACTTGCAGCAGGGGGCTTGCGCCAACGGGGCCTGCCCCTCCCGGGCTCCTGATCCGCTCGATGCAGCATGGAAAGACACCATCAAGATGTTCCCCGGTGAGATCACTCGCATCGCCCTGCGCTGGGCGCCGCAGAGCCTGCCCAGGAGTTCCACCCATCCGGGCGTTGACTACTTCTCGTTCGACCCCACCAACGGCCCCGGCTACCTCGAGCACTGTCACATCCTTGATCACGAGGACAACGAGTTCATGCGGCCGATGCTGATCGGCAAGTGACGGGCGGGCCCGCCCTGCGCTCGGCCACTACATGTCCCGAGCGCAGGGGTGTCCCCATCCTCGAAGAGCCGAGCCGCCTGTCGTTTCCGTCGCCGCTTCGGCCGGCTATTGCGGAGCCGCGAGCCACCTGCGCAAGCGTGCGCGGGCGCGGTGGACGTTCATGCGAACGGCGGTAGGTGTAAGGTTGAGCCGTACGCCAGCTTCTTGCGGTGACAGACATTCGCAGCGGACCAAAATCAGACATGACCGTTGCGCTTCCGTGAGCAGCGCAAAACCGATTCGCAGCTGGTCAACAAGGACGAAGGTGTCGCTGACCTCATCGGGCCGCGGAATGCGATGGCGCAGCGCCACCTGCTCGGCCGCCTGAATCAGGTTGCGGTGGTTGCGCTCATTGCGGATCCAATTGCGTACCTGGTGGCTCACGATGGAGTACATCCACGTGGAAAACGAACAATCTCCGCGGAAACGCAGTCTCGACAGGGTCACCTCGACGCAGATATCATGCACCAGATCCGTCGGCGGGCTGGCTCCGATCAGGGCGCGCGCGATTTGCGCGACCTGTGGCCGCAGCATCGTGTAGAGACTACGAGACCGCTGCGCCGACCGGACCATCATCCGAGCTCCCGTCCAATAGGGAATTGAGCGGCTCGTCCTCACACAACATCCGAATCACCATGATGACATACCCTCCCTGCAATAGGGCCTACGGCTTGGGACCGACAAACCTCCCCGTGCACGCCACGCAGGCTAAGCTGGCCTGCGGGGGAAAGTCCAGTCCGGGAGAGGTTGAAAAAAAACAAGCATCGGTTTCCCTTGCCCGTGCGTGCCAACAATTCTCCCAATTGTGATCTTTCCATCGTTGAGCAGTATGACGTGAAGCTGCGGCAGGTTGGACCTCGTATTCTCGACTTGCTTGTTTGTGCGAGCATGTTAGGGTCAACTCTCTAATAGGTGCGCTATTACCTTAATTATTCAGGCCCCCATGCGCACCGGTGGAGCGCACGAACTGGAACCCTAGGCTGCCAGTTGCGGATGTTGAAGATCTGCTGTCCTCCGCTAGGTATTTCTCTAGCGTGGCAGTTGCTCGAGTAGCACGGATCGGAAGCACCCTCGGTCGTGCAGTGGAGGGCCGAGGGAACCCAAGTTGGGGTCCAGTCGCCCCTGTGGAGGAAGCCCATGAAACCGCGAGTCCCTATTCTGCTTTCTGTAGTCGTATGTGCTGCTGTCACCATTGTGCCGAGTCTTGCCCAGGCCCAGCTTAGAGACGTGAAGGAAAAAATTTCGGGCAACACTGTCAACGAAGGCATCCAGAAAAACCTGCCCGAGGAAGTCGGCGCCGGCCGCGGCGACATCCTCACGCGGAACTCCTCGCTCTACATCATCAAACGCGATCCCTTCCGCGCGATTCGGCGCGGCCGCCAGCTCTTCCAGCGCAAGTTCTTGCCCACCCAGGGTTTCAGCGGGCGAGATCGAGCCGGCAACATTCAAGCTGACCCGTCGATCGGCGCCGGCGTGGTCGATTCGTGCGCTGGATGCCACAGCAGGCCGCGTGGTTCGGCCGGGTTCGGTGGCAACGTCTTCCCCCGCCCCGACAGCCGGGATGCGCCCCACCTCTTCGGTCTGGGCCTGCAGGAAATGCTCGGCGACGAAATCACCGCCGACCTGCGCAGCATCCGAGCGCAGGCCATCGCGGCGGCCAGGGCCAGCCATACGCCGCAGACCCGGACCCTGACCTCCAAGGGCATCGGCTATGGCAGCATCACCGCCAATCCCGACGGGACGGTGAACACGACGAGCGTGGTAGGGGTCAATCCCGATCTGCGCGTACGGCCCTTCTTCGCCCAAGGCGGAACGATTTCCATGCGCGAGTTCCTGGTGGGCGCCGCCAACGCCGAGATGGGGATCCAGTCGGACGATCCGGATTTGAAGGCTGCCTCCATCAATCGCCAGCGCGTGGTCACGCCCTCGGGCATGGTCCTCGATGGCTCCCTGGACAGCATCGAAGCCCCGCCGGTCACCGGGAACAATGGCCTCGATCCGGACGGCGACGGCATCGGCAACGAATTTCCAGTCAGTCTGGTCGATTTCATGGAGTTCTACCTGCTCAACTACTTCAAGCCCGCCACCAGCGTTTCGCCCGACAAAGCCACCCAGGTAAGCACTGGCCGTGCCTTGTTCACCCAGGTCGGCTGCCCGAGCTGCCACATGCCGTCGCTGACCATCAATCAGGATCGGCGTGTGGCGGACTTCGAGACCAGCTTCAGCGACTTCAATCCCGGCGACGGCAGCATCGCCACCGACGGGAATCCGCTCAACCGACTGTTCGGCGTCGCCACCACCCGAATCGTGGTCGTCGATGACCCACCCCCGGATCCGCCGCTCAAGAACCCGAGCCTGCAGCCCTTCGTGGTGCAGAACTTCTTCGCCGACCTCAAGCGGCACGACCTCGGTCCCAATTTCTGGGAGCGCAACTTCGACGGAACCTTCCTGACCAAGACCATGACCGAGCCGCTGTGGGGGGTTGGCTCCACGGCACCGTACGGTCATGACGGCCGTTCGCAGAGCCTGGAAGACGTCATCCTACGTCATGGCGGCGAGGCGCAGACAGCACGCGATGGGTTCAATGGACTGTCCCGCGCCAACAAGGATTTCGTGCTCGCCTTCCTGGGCAGCCTGGTTCTTTTCGCCCCGGACGATACGGCCTCGAACCTCTCGCCCATCAACCCGTCTGCCACCAACTTCCCGCAGAACGGCCACGGCGCGTTTGCCCTCACGGTCCTGTTCAACAACCCAGCTGACAAGGAGTAGATGGCGGGAGCGTACGGGATCCGACGACGGATCTGGCTGGCCGCTCTCGTGGCTGTCCTCGGGACAGGCGCCGTGGTGGCGCTTGTACTGAGGGCCGCCGCCGAGCGGCGGGCGCATCGCCCGACATCACCGTCCGGCGAGGTGCAGGAGTTGGCGTTCGCAGGCCCTCGCTTGCAGCATCCCGAAGCGCTGCCGGGTTTGCCCGATTCACTCGAAGGCCTCATTGATGTCTACGCCCGTCGCACCGACGATCCCTCGGCGCGTGCGCAGCGGGGGGCTGCTCTGCGCGCAATTTTCCGCGAGACCGATCCATCGCGCCGGCTTTTCGCGGCCCTGGCGGCGGTGGCGGCCGATCCGACCCCGCCCGAGGCAGATCCGCTGTGGCCCGAGGTCATTCAGCAGCTGTCCCAGGTCTGGCAGGAAGAGGTCGCCAGCCGCGGGCTCGACCTGATGCTCGCCGAATCCCGGCCACGCGCCCGCCAAGCGGTCATTTCCTCGTTCGCGCATCTGGCGGCGACCGGGCAGGTGGCGAGCCTATCGAGGGATCAGCGCACCACCATGACCAACGACTTCATCGATCTCTTTGCACACCTTTCGCCTGTGCAACAGACGGAGATTCAGCAAGGCCTGCGCGGCATGGGTGAACGTGACATCGCCGATGTTCTGCGCGGCAAGGGCGTGCGCGCTGGCGATGAGCTGGAAATCGAGCGCGCGCACGAGAAAGCCCTGCAAGAAAGCAAGCAAGCGGCGACAACGCCTTGACCGGGTCAACGCCCAGTCGGCCGAGCTTTCTCCATTCGAGTCGGAGGGCAATCATCGAGGCACGCGGGCAACGGGTACCGCAAGGGCGGGCGCCCCGCCCCACCGGGTCGCCTGGTAGGCGAGCCGTGCTGGCCTGGCGTAGCTCTCGTCCGGAAGGGCAAAGATCACCATCCCGCTCGCCACTTCGCCCTTACGCACCGAGCGCGACACCAGCAGCGACCGGCACGCACCCTCGGGCTTCGGATTGATCTCGGTCTGCAGAATGACCCCGCCATGCTTGAGGGCGAAGTCTCGCGGCGCGAGTAAGAGTCCATCGATCCGGCTGACCACGCTCACTATCATCCCGAGACGCAAAGGCGTCCCCGGTCCGCAACGCCGAATCTCGCCGACCCTGAAGCTGTACATGGTCGACTCTGCCCAGCCTGCAGAGCCTTCAGCCCGTGCCGGTGCAGGCGGCACCACATCGGCCGAGTCGACCCGTGACCCGGAGGACGGCAGGACCGGCGCGGCAGAATGCTCTCTTTCGCCACGCCGGGAGTCCGCTACCGATGGCCTGCGACAATCGGCGAGAAACGCAAGTACGACGAGAAGGCCAACGGATGAGAATAGACTCGGTCTTGAGCTCTGCCACGACATGGACGACCTCCCTTGCAATGAGCGACCAGCCCATTGTAGCCGTCCATCGTGGCGACATCACCAGCGAAGAGTAGTCACTGCCAGGTTATTCGTCAGTTGACGATGTCAATCGTGCCGCCCATCGCTGAGTGTAGAGAACAATGGTAGAAGAGCGTGCTCGGTGCGCTGGCAGGAACGACAAAGGTAATCGTTCCAGAATCAGCGCCATTGTTCGTCACGCCCGTGTCATACGCCGGAGTCGTCCCTGTTGTTGCAGAGGTCTTGATATAGAAGGGATGGCCCGTAGCGTTCACCGAGAACATATAGGTACTTCCGCGACACAGCGTGAGCGTCGGGTTCGACATCATATCGATCATGTAGGACGTCATTCCGTTGTTCATCACGCTGAATGTACCTGGCGCGTGACAAGCCACCCCTGCGTCCGCATGAACGGTAGCGCCGCCCATCCCCATCATCATCCCACCCATTCCTGATTTCCCGCCCGCTCCCATCATCATTCCGCCCATTCCCATCATCATCCCACCCATTCCTGATCTTCCTCCGGCGCCCATCATCATTCCGCCCACTGCCATCAGCCCACCTGCCCCCATCTTGCCGCCTGTTTCGGTCATTCCTCCCATTCTCATAACGCCGCCTGCGCCCATCATCCCGCCCATCGACATGGCACCGCCCGCTCCCACCATCCCGCCCATCGACGTGGCACCGCCCGCTCCCACCATCCCTCCGCTTCCCACTGCCCCGCTGCTCCCCGTCGTGCCACCCATTTCCGCCATGCCGCCGGCTCCCGTCATCCCGCCCGACATCGGCATTCCACCCATGCCCGTTGTTCCTCCCTTCCCTGAGACCGCGCCGGAGCCGCTCGCGCCTCCGGTGGAGGCACTGTTACCTCCCGCACCGCTACCGGGCATACTGTTGTTCCCTGAACATGCAGCCAAGGTGGCCAATCCAACACACAACGTTCCAATTCCAATTGCCCTTATCATGAATACCTCCGGCAGGAGACCTGCACTCCAACAGTTCCATTTCATCAGCCTGCAGCGCCGTCTACGCTACAACCTCGCCTCGCCTATGACGCCTATGCACTCACAGGTGCGGGAATCGTCGTCTGCAAGAGACGGCTCTCCCCGTACCCATGGTAGGTTCGACTGTTGGATTGCACTCAGGGCACAAAGGGTTCATGGCACCACGTCCCACACGGGGTCTCTTCACGATGAATGGCCAAGTCCACGGCCACCTTCCCGTTGAGATCGCTGCCGACCATTCTCCTTCCCCGCGCCGGCTACCTGCATCATCCCGAGGTATTCCGCGAGGATAGATGAGTCTCGGTTGCCCTGGATCGGCAATCGGCTACCAGTCTGCTTCCATCGTGAGGGTGACGACGTGCTTGAGGTAGTTCCTGTCGTCGACGTCGAGCATGAGCGTGGACCGGTTGTCGGTGACGTCGTAGCGAAGCGCAAGATCGACGTGGGTGGAGAGCCTGGCGGCCAGTGCCAACGAGCCACTGAGGTGCAGATCGCGGCGATTCTGGCTTTCGTAGAGGCGATCGATGCTCATGGTCGGAACCACGAAATACACCATGCTGTCTCCGCGAAAGTTGAGAATTTCCGCGGAAGCGTCGGCACTGAATCGCAAACGCCCCATCGCCACCTCCACACTTGCGAGCGCGGCGTTCGAATCGTACGCGTACGGGGCCACGTATACGTAGCTTGCCTCGTCGACCGGATCGGTGGGCTTGCGCTTGCGGAATTTGAACGACTGCGAGGTCCCGACTTGCAACAGCGTCGCCGTTCGAGTACCGATGCGCTCGCGGCGGTGGCGGAACGCCAGCTCCGCGCGCACGGCGCCTAGGCGCAGGCGCTGTCCAAGCCTTACCTCAACGCGTGAGCCGGTGAAGTAGTCGTAGTTGTGATCGAGAGCGGTCTTCTCTTGAAGCCGCACGCGCAGACTTGTCGACGTGTACGGCAGCTCGTCGAACGCGATTGATGGTTCGGCTGTCACGATGTTTTGAAAGGCGCGAAATCCACTCAGCCCGGAGAACTGCAACTCTTCCGCGCCCATCAGGCCGAAATGCATGAGCGACCATGGCGACCATTCTCCGCGCAGGCGCAGATTGTGGTCCTGCAAGCTGTAGTCTTGGTGGTCGGAGTCTGGATAGGCCAACTGGTCTACGTCGTAGTCGGCGGCAAGGAAGCTCGCCTTTCGCACAAGCCACGCGTAGCCCACATTGGCCGAGGCGGTGGCGAAGAAAGCGCCCGCGCTGCCCACTTGATCGGCTGTAATGGTTTCCGGGCGCGCGTCCGCGCCTTGAATCACGTTGCTGTCGTAACCGGCTCCGCCCGACAACCCAAGCGAACCGCCCGCGCCAGCGCGACGACCGCCGAACGACAGTTGATCGAGAAAGGCGCGCGCGGAGGCTGCGGCCTCCTGGTCGAGATCGCGGCGCAAGGCTTGCCCAAAGAGCGTTCGTGCCGCGGTCCACGCGCCGGCGCGGTAGCAGGCAATTCCTTGCATGTAGAGCGAATCCCCGTCGCCTGGGTCCAGGGCCGCAGCCTTGGCAAAGTGCTGGGCAGCAGCGGTGAAGCTATTTTGGCGCAGAAGCGCCAGACCGAAACCATGTTCGAGCACGTTGCGTTCGCTGTCCGTAAGGGCCGGCGGATTTGTATCGAGAAGCAGCTCCGCGTAGATGGCGGCGGCCTCGACGAAGCGATCGCTGCCGAGCGCCGCACGCGCTTGTTCGCGGCGCTTCTCGCGACTGCGCAACCGGGCTTGCATCGCATCGCGATCGAGGCGTCCGACCAGATCACCCATGACCTCTTGGCGGTCTGGCGTCGTCGCGAGGGCCTTCGCCACGGCGGCGTGGCGCTCGGCCGCCGCAAGGTCGCCCGCCGCGAGGGCGGCCTCGGCCGCGTTCACGGTTGCGAGAAAAAGCAGATCGGGGGCAACTTGCGCCGCTTGCTCGAACGACTTCTCGGCTTCGCCATAGCGCCCCAGCGCGAAAAGAGCCGAGCCTTCATTGAAGGCGACTTTACCGGGCGAGGCTGGCGTGGCGCTGGTCCGGGCGGCCGCGAAAGCGACAAGGGCTTCCTGGTAGCGACCGGCACGAAAGAAGGCGAGTCCGAGCACGAGGTGAGCAGCTCCGCGGCCGGGTGTCACGGCGATGATCTCGCGGGCCTTCTGCGCCGCCTTGTCGAAATCGCCGGCGGCCATCAGCGCCCGGGCATCGTCAAGAGCATCCACAGGCGGCTCGTCGGCGTGCGCGTGCGGAGGCTCGCTTGCCAGCAGGACAAGACTCACAAACAAAGTCGCGGAGGCGTACCAAGACACTACGGTTCGATTTTGCACGATGGCAAGGCGACTCGCCGAAAAAAGCGCCACGCCCTGGGAACCGTTTGCGAGTAGGTCCCGTCCTACGATTCGAAATCGCCGAAATTGCGAAATCGCGAGCAAACCGAGTTACTTCCTCGAACGTAGAAAGGGATCCCCATGAAGACGCTACACGCTGTTGCCATTGCCCTGACCCTCGCGCTTCCTGCTCTGTCCGCCAGCGCGGCCGAATTCACCGTCAACGGCAAGGATCGCAAGGCCGACAAAGCCGACATCGAGAAGGACAAGAAGGACATCACCCAGGACAAGAAAGACCTGGCCAAGGACAAGGCCGATATCGCGAAAGATAAGACGGACAAGGCAGCCGATAAGGCCGACATCGCAAAGGACAAGAAGGAAATCAAGGCCGACAAGAAAGACGTCGCTGCTGACAAGAAGACCATGGCCGACGAGCGCAAGGATGTTCATCACGATCTCGCTCAGCTCAAAGCCGATCGCAAAGCTGGCGACAAGAGCGCCGTGAAAGCCGACAAGGCCGACCTCAAAGCCGACCGGAAGAACGAGGCCGGAACGCGCGCTGACCTTCGCAAGGACCGCAAAGACGTGTCTCACGATGCGGCCGACATGCGGCGCGACCTACGAGACACCTCCAAGGACCAGAAAGACCTGAATAGGGATCATCGCGACCTCGGCAAGGACCAGGGGGATCTGCGCGGCGACCGACGCGACCTTCGGGAAGACCGCCGCGACCTGCGCCAAGACCGCAAGGACGTGCACAAGTAGGACAAGGGCTATTCGGTGAACCCTTGGACAGCGCTACGTTTGTCCGACTACTGGACCGTCAAGCCCAGGAAGCAGTAATCGAAAGGCGTCGAGGTCGTGGCGCTGCAGGGCACCAGGAACTGCACCATTCCGACGGAAGTGCCGGACACGAAAGCCGTGCCGCTCATATCCCAGCAAGCGGAGTTGAGGCTGGAGAACGGAATAGTGACGGTATTCGGGCCGGCCGACGGCGGGAGGTATGCGCACCAGTAGTTGCTGCCGTCCCACAGTTGCAGCTCCAGGCGTGAGCCACCCTTGTTCGAGTAACTGACGGTGATACTGCTGCCCACGAAGGGGAGCGAGCCGGTCGAGCCGCTCGCACCCGATTGCGCCTGGTTGACGTTGAACGCCGCGTTCGCCCAAGATTTGTAAGTGGAGCTGGCACCGACGCTGCCCGAGGCACAAAAGGACCTCTCGGTGTAGGTCAGGCCGCCGCAGATTGTGCCCGCGCCCGCGCAACTGGACACAATCGACCCGCTCAGGACGACGGTGCCCGCATTGATGGTCACATAGCCACTGTTGGGGTCGATGGTCGGCGCACCGGGCAGCGCCGCGTCTGCGTGGACGAAGGCGTCGGTGTCTACCGCGCCGTCGCGAGATATCGTGGTGCTACCGCCCGTTCCGGATCGGCCACCGGCGCCCATGCCGCCGCTCCCCCGGCCACCACCTCCACTTCCGCCGCTGCTGCTTCCGGCACTACCGCCGCGACCAACCGTCGTGCTGCCTCCGACCGCCGGCGTGCTCGCGGGGCGACCACCGGTCGATGCCCCACCCTGACCGGCCACGGTGCCCGCATCCGGCGAGGCGTGCCCCCCGCTACCGTTGGTCGTGATGCCGCCCGCGCCGGGCGAGGCGTGCCCCCCACTGCCGTTGACCGTGATGCCGCCCGCGCCCGCCTCGCCACCAGGGAAACCACCGCTGGCGCTTCCGTCCGGAGACGATGCGAACAGGCCGGATCTCATGCCACAGGCCGCAAGCACGAGTGAAAAGGCCACCGCACGCCACCGACCGATGATCCCGCGAGTCCTTGAGCAAGCTTCTTTCCTTGGCGTCATGGTCGTACAGTCCCCCTCAACGGGTTGAGAGTCGCCAGTCGCTGCCCGCAGGTCAAGTCTTTCGATCACCCCGCTGCCGCAAGCCAGGCGAGTCCGAGCAGCTAGCGAAGAACGGCGCCCCCACTTCAAGCCTCTCCCCACTGGGGAGAGGCCGCCGAGCGGAGCTCGGCGGGTGAGGGGCAGAGCGCCGGCTCTCATTTCAGTCCGGACCGGCTACCCACGCGTCGATGATCTTCCAGGTCGCCTCGTCCAGACCCACGCCGTGTCCGGTCTTGGGCAGAAGGACCAGGCGCTTGGGGCCGCGGAGCGCCTGGTAGACGCGTTCGGAATGCGCGGGCGCAGTCTCGCGATCCTCGGCGCCGTGGATGAGCAGCACGGGAATCGACAGGTAGGCCGCCGCCTTCACCGGGCTGACCTCGTCGACCACGAAATGCCCTTGTGTCTCCGCGAGCGCCAAGGCATCGCGGATGTTGCCGGAGCTGGCGAAAAACGGCGCCCGCTCGCTGGCCACGGTCCGCAAGTCCGAAAACGTCGAGATGCCGACCACGCTTCCAATGCGATGGTCCGCGGCTGCGGTCTGGATTGCAACCGCAGCACCGAGCGACACGCCGATCACGGACACAACCGGTACCTTCAAAAAGTCGATGGCCTTCGCCAAGTCGCACTTCTCGTAGTAGCCATAAGTACACGCGTCTCCCGTCGAATCGCCATGCGCGCGACTGTCGTAAGCCAAGACATCGTAACCTCGCGGAACATAGCGCCTGACCACGCCCGCTACGGAAGCGCGATTGTCCGCCACCCCGTGCAAATACACGATCGTCCCGCGCCGCTCACCCGTCGCTCGAAATAGCCAACCTTCGAGCACAACGCCCTCGCCCGCGATCTCCACCGTCTCAGCCGGCATCGGCGGCGCCGCGGTCACCGCCTTGCGCGATGGATGCAACAACGCCGGAGCGGCCCACGAGGGCGGCATGCAACCTGAGAGAGCAAGGAGGCAGACGATCCCTGGCCATGGGTGAAGGTGCATGCCCGACCTCGGTTGTTTCGCGCTTACCAGTTCGCTCACCATGCTCAAAAAGTACCATAGGCGGGCTCCCCAGATCTCTAGGGCATTGAATTCGACGTGAACAAGTTCGGACGATCTAAAGACAAGCGCCCCTTCTTGCCTTATGCTCGTGCTTTGGGAAAGCTCGCGAGCAAGGCTCCCGCTTCCACAAGCACGAACTCCCACTCAAAACAAGTAGGCGCATAGGGAGCGAATCGAGACATTGGAACAAATCTACGAAATCGTATTCAACAACGATCTGACATTTGGTGACTTGTGCTTCCGAGGGCAAGCAGATGCATCGTGGAAGATATGGCCCAGTATCTTCAGACATTACGAGAGATACCAGGCTCTATTTCATGAGAACTTTATCATGAAACACATCCAGGAAGGGTTCAGGGCGCCGTACCTGTTCAACTTTGATCCAATGGAGCAGTTGATGATCTTGCAGCACTTTTCCGTGCCAACTCGCCTATTGGATTGGAGCAATGATATTCTGGTGGCTCTGTTCTTTGCGTGCGAGAATCCTGATGTTGATGGAGCACTCTATTTTCTGGATAAGCGTCAATTCAAGATGTATCAGTTCGCCAACAAGAACAATCTGGCCTTGAGGGATCCACTCTCACCAGCAAACCAGGCTTACTATGAGAGTCGATTGGAAAACTCCGAGCTGATGGTCGTCTGTTCATATATTGGCAGCCCAAGAATGAGGGCCCAGTCAGTATGCTTCTTGCTTTGGACGAGAACCGGATTGAACGACAACAAGTATAGTTTCGATCTAGAGAGCTATGTGACCACGAAGAAAATGCATGCGCCCAAGAAACTCCTTATCGCGAAAGAAGCAAAGAAGGGGATCCTTCAGATACTGAAGAACCATTTCGGAATCGATTCGAGTAGCCTATATGTGAGCAATGAAAACATAAGGGTAGCGGAATACGTCTACGCCGAATTACACAGAGTGGCGGGACACAATACTATCTATGTCACGGGTGACCCAAGGCCCGAGTTCCTGATTCCAGATCCGGGTGTGTGACCCCTGCTTGCAGGCGTGTCATGCGCGAGCTCCGGACAGCTTGACGTAGCAATCATAACGTGCAATTTCATCCGGCCACGACTCGTGCCCGGATGCCAGCCGGCTTCGGCGGCGCGGGTCGCAAGGCCGGAGGGCACGCCTTCGGCACTCGGGCCTCCACGCTTCCCTGACCACCATCGGGCTTCGCCCTCGCCCTCGCCTGCGCACGGCGAAGGTCGTGTGCCGTGGCGGGTGCCGAGGCGTCCTGCAGCGACAGGACCGCCCCGCCGAAGCCAGCGCTGCGCGTGGAGCGCCGAACCGCACTTCGGTCAATGCTTGAACGCGCTCCAGATGCCGATGGCGCCCGTGACGATCACGCCGACGATCAGAATCCCGCGCGCGCTCTTCATCAGGCGGGTACCATCCACCGGCTTTCCCCCTTTCGGCGTGTGGTGCGTGAGAACCACGTCGACCACCAGGACGACCACCAAGCCAAGCCAAACGAATGAGCTCATGGTGTCACTCAAAGCAAGAATCGGACTAGAGACCAGACGCGTTTGACTCCAAGTACTTGCACTGCGGATGGATCCAGGCTACAGGCTTGTTCAATCAGAATGGAGTCCTTTCTCACTCAAGCTGACTGAGTCGCAGAACGCCAGCTTCCCTTGCCCCGGACAGGTTTGGGTTGCTCGCAAGTTACACATTGGAAACCAATTGCACGCAGAGTCGCCGCGCGAGAGGCGGCCTTCGAGTGGCGCGCGCCTTTTGCCTTTGTATAGTTGGTCGATGGACTACGACCGTCGCCATTTCGCCTACCTCGCGCGCTACAATCGCAGCGCCAACGAACAGCTCATCGGCCATCTTGCGCTTCTTCCGGCCAGTGAGCTTGTGAAGACGCGCGGTTCGTACTACGGATCGATCCAGGGTCTTCTCGATCACGTCTTCACGAGCGACATGAACTGGCTAAGGCGCTTTCGCGAGCTGTGCACGTCGGACGAGCCGCTGCGCCGGTCGAACATCCAGCCGCCTGGCACCGCATGGGCTGCCTGCACCTTCCCCCACTTCAACGACTATCGCCGCGAGCGCGCTGCCGTGGATGCGATCCTCGAGGATTGGATCGCACTGACCAAGAGCTCTCGCTTCGGCGAGATCCTGGCCTACTCGGACTTCCGTGGCAATCCCCGGCGCTACTACCTGCGCGATGCTCTCGACCACATGTTCAACCACCAGACGCACCACCGCGGCCAGATCTCGCAGATCCTCGACGAAATGGGCGTCGCCCACGACTTTTCGAACCTCATCCTCGCAGCGGAGATCCCTACCGGATCGTAGTCGTGGGTCTTCAGCATTTCCCCAGCCGTGCCAGGCAACCGGGGTTATGCTACGGCCGTGATGAGCGAATCCAAACAGCGTCTCCTGGCGCCACTGGCACTTTCACTTCTTCTGGCGACAGCGTGCATCGGATTTCGAACGCCGCTCGACGACTCACAAGTCGAGCTTACGCCGAGCAGAAAAACCATCACCATTCCGCTTGCGCCCATCCGGCAGCTCGATCTGGTGGTCATGATCGACAACTCGCCCTCCATGGCACCCAAGCAGGACAAGCTGCGGGCTCAGTTTCCCAAGCTGCTCGAGCCGCTAAGAGACCCATCCACCGACAGTCTGCCCGATCTCCATGTCGCCATCATCGACAGCGACCTGGGTACTGGCGGAGCCTATCCAGCTGGCAATTGTGGTTCCAAGACCTTGCCCGACGGTACCACCAGCGTCTATGGCGATCAGGGCAGGTTCCAGATGATCGGGGCAACGGCCTGCGGGGTCACCGACCGGAGTGCTACGTTTCTTACCTACGCGGACGGGCAGCCGACGAACTTCCGGGGTGACATCAATACGGTGTTCGCCTGCCTGGCCGGCGGCCTTGGCACCATGGGCTGCGGTGAAGAGCACCAATTGCAGGCCTTCGAGTGGGCCCTCGTGCAAAAGGGTGTTGGCAACGATGCCCAGCAAAAGCAGTTCCTGCGGCCCGATGCCTACCTCGGCTTGGTTTTTCTCAGCGACGAGGACGACTGCTCGGCCGCGACCAACGACGGCATGTTCGGGTACAAAGTGGACCTACCCAACGAATCGGCCAGTCTGCGTTGCTCGACCCGCGCCCACCAATGCGGAGGCGTGAACCTCACCAAAGCACCGCCGGGCTATCCGACCACCGCAGCCTTCTCGGCGCCCTTCTCGACTTGCGCGGCGCGGACCGACGCTTGCCCAAACCAGAGTGACGGCAGCAAAGCGGGCACGGATACGTCGGTACCAACCAGTTGCAGCCCGCTCAAGGATGTCAACCACCTTGCAAACGAGATCAAAGCCCTCAAGAGCAGTCCGGACAAGCTGATCTACGTGGCCGGCATCTTCGGTTGGCCCCTGGATGGCCAGGATGTGCTTCCGTACAAGATCGACCTGATACCCAATCCGAACACCGAAGACACGGCTCATCCCCAGATCTACGATGCGTGGCCGATCTGCTACGACCCCCAGCACTACAGCTCCGCGGATCAGACCACGTACAACATGGCCGACGCCGGGTTTGGGGCGATAGGTGGTCTGCGTGAGGCGGCCTTCATCGACCAGTTCGGCGAGAACGGCACCAAGTTCAGCATTTGCGAGTCCGACTTCTCGAATTCGCTGAGTGGTATTGGAAGCTCTCTGGCCTATCGCCTGCCCAACCTCTGTTTGGACGCCAAAATGGTCGACACGGATCTCGTTGCCCCTGGTCTTCAGCCCGATTGCCTTGTGTTCTATCTCAATCCCGTTGCCAGCCCGAACGGTCAGTTGACCTATGTGAAAGCCCCCACCCCGCTATCCCAATGCGATCCCGGTGCGAGCCCTGACACGGTGACGGCGGATTGCTGGCAGCTCCTCAACGACACCACTCGATGTCCCGGAAAGGGACAGTGGGTCGACGTCGTGCGGACCGCGTCCGAGATCGCCCAGACTCCGCAGATCCCAGTGGGTACGGAGTTGAGCATGGAATGCCAAGTTTGCCCCGCCGCCAACTCGGCCGCACCAGGGTGTGCCTACTAGAGTCGACGATTGCAGCCCGCCTCTTCGAGGACGACCTCCGAAGCTGATTTGTCCTCGCGTAGTCCCAGGAATGTGGAATGGCGAAGCAGGCCATCCTGGGTGAATCCCGAGAATGAAACCTCGACCACAAGCTCGGGCCTTACCCAGTGGACTGCGCGCGCCTCGGCGCCGCTGGGTGCGTGCGCGAGGGTCGGCTGGCGACCGCACAGGGGTGCGAGCTTGCGGTGAAGGTCGTGCAAAGAACCCTCGCTGAACCCGGTGCCGACGCGTCCCCGATACACGAGTTGGCCTCCCGTGTAGGTGGCGAGTAAGAGCGCCCCGAGAAGACTGCGCGTGCCTTTGGGATCGGTGAATCCGATCACGACGAGCTCTTGCCGTTGGCTGCACTTCATTTTCAGCCAGGTATGGCTGCGCCCCGAGCGATAAGGAGCGTCCCGTTGTTTGGAGACGATTCCTTCCAAGCCCATGCGGGCGGCCTCGGCGAAGAAGGCCGGACCTTGGCCAATCACGTGGTCGCTCAGGCGAATGGTGCTGGCCAAAGGCGGTGGAACACGGGTGAAGAGCTCCGCCAGCAATACCTTGCGCTGGCCAAGGCCGACACAACGCAGATCGACGCCGTTCAAATACAACAGATCGAACACGAAGTAGACCAGGCGAGCAGCGCGCGCCGGCCGGGCACCCAGCGCGTCCTGCAGGCGTTGAAAATTGCTCGCGCCACGCTCGTCGAGGGATACCAGCTCGCCGTCGAGCATGGCGGTCCCAACCGGTATGGTTCGCAGCGCATTCGCCAAAGTCGGCACGCGATCCGTCCAGTCATTCCCTTTGCGGGTAGTCAGGATCACCTTGCCCTGCTCGATGCTGGCCAGGATGCGGTAGCCGTCGAATTTGATCTCGTGCAGCCAGTCTTGGCCGGACGGGGGCGCGTCCGCCAGCGAGGGGAGCTCGGGTTCGACCCCCTTGGGCAAAGGCGCAGCGACCGCGCCGAGAATGTTCGCGGCGGCCGCGCTGCTCTTGCGACTCTTGGATTGCGCGCCCGTCACTGGTCGACACCTCACACGTGCACGCGTTCGAGGGCGGTTTGCGCGGCTTTGATTTTGGCCGCCGTCAGTTTCTGGCGGATCTTGCCGTAGTCCGCCCACGGATCCCGCCGCTGGTACCAGCGGTCGGCATCACCGACGTGAAAGGCGTCGTCGCGGGTTCCGAACCCAAGCTCCTCCCACGCCACCGGCACGGATACGGTCGCGCTTGGTTGAGCGCGTGACGAAAAAACGCTGACCGAGGTCGCGCCCCGGCGGTTGCGAAGATAGTCGACGAAAATCTTGTTCGTGCGCGGAGCTTTGGCCAGGCCGGCGGAGAAGCGCGCGGGCTCGTAGCGCGCCAGCGCCTGGGCCATGACCCGTGAAAACTCGAGCGTTTCCTCCCAGGTCGCGGCGGGGGTCAAGGGAACGAGCACGTGCAAACCCTTGCCACCCGTGGTCTTGACGAAGCTCGCGAGATCGAGGGTTTCGAGCACCTCGCGCACGCGCTTGGCACCATCGACGATGTCCGACCAAGGGACCTCCGGTCCGGGATCCAGGTCGAAGACCATGCGATCGGGACGCTCGATGTCGCTGGTACGGGCATTCCAGGGGTGGATCTCGAGCACGTTCATCTGCGCCAAGGCGACAAGGCCGCGCAGATCGTCGACGATCATGGTCGTGCCCGCACCCGTGCCGCCGGTGATCTTGTATTGCCTGAGCTCGGGCGGCGCCCAATCGCCGGCGTGACGGACAAAAAACCGCTGACCGCCGATGCCGTTCGGAGCACGCACCAAGGTCAAAGGGCGATCCACGAGGTGGGGCAGCATCCGCTCGCCGATGTGCTCGTAGAAGCGGGCAAGATCGAGCTTGGTTATGCCAACGTCGGGGTAGAGCATCCGCGTGGGATGGGTCAACTTCACGCCTGCGATGTGAATTTCGCGCGACACTGTTGGCGTTGCCGCGACCGGGATATCCGTGCGCTTGGCCACGCCTTTCGTCGGGCAGCGAACGATTCGCCAGGCCGACGCCGCCGGCGGATAACGGCTGTCGAGCTTCTTCGACACGATCCCCGTCGCACCAAGGGAGCTGGCCTTGGCGAAGATCTCGCGTCCACGCCCCAAGACATGGTCCGCGAAGCGAAACGCGGGCCCGGCCTTGGCAACCAGGGAAGCTAGCAGGGCCTTGCGCTCGCCAAGTGAGACGCGGGTCAGGTCGTAGCCGTCTAGATACGGCAGATCGATCGCGAACAGCGTGTCGGCAGGGCGATCTACCCCCGAGTGCCCGTCCGAACCCAGCGCCGTTGCGATACCGTCGATCAGGGCCTGGCTTACGGGCAGCGTCCGAATCGCGTCGGCCAAGCCCCTGAGCGCGGCCGTGCGGTCGCGCCCGTCGACCCCGAGCAATCGAATGTGCCCTCCGTCCACGCGGACCAGGACTCGCTCGCCCACGATCTCGATCTCGTGCAGCCAGCCGTCCCCGTCGGGCACCCTTCGTGCGAGTCTGGGCTGCGCCGTGCGCATCCGTTCCGGCATCGCTGCCAGACGCGCCATGGATAAAGCGCCGAGATCCACTCGCCCCCGATTGGAGTGCCAGACGCGGTCGGAGGCCGCGGTGATGGCGTCCAGATCGCGACCTGTGACGACGCTCTCGGGGCGGGCATCGGTCACGCTCCATTCGGCCTCGGGCCGCGCGTGCTCATCGCGATCCTTGACCAGCAGCCAGCTGCGATCGTCGCTACCGTGGCCACCCGCTGCCCGCCCGCGTGCTTTCAGCCTGACCAAGGCCCAGCGCCCGCGCAGCTTCTCGCCGAGCAACTCGAACTTGAGGTGGCCGGCCGCAAGGCCCGCTGCCGGGTCGAACAGCGGATTCCAAGTTCCCTTGTCCCACAATAGCACCGTGCCGCCGCCGTACTGACCGGCCGGGATGATGCCTTCGAATCCTGCATAGTCGATGGGATGGTCCTCGACCGCGACCGCCAAACGCTTGGCGGCGGGATCGAAGCTTGGGCCCTTGGGAATCGACCAGCTCTTGAGAACGCCGTCGAGCTCGAGGCGGAAGTCGTAGTGCAGCTGGCGCGCGGCGTGCTTCTGCACGACGAAGCTCCGCCCCGTCGCCGTGGCGCCCACGTGGGCCGGGGGCTCGGCCGTTACGGTGAAGTCTCGCTTGCGCTTGTATTCGTCGAGTCCCATCAATTTAGCGACCACCCCCTCTCGCCACGTGAATCCTCTCGGCTTTCGTGTCAGAAATGAATCCGTGAAGACGTGGATTGGAACCAGCGGCTTCAGCTACCCCGCGTGGCGTGGAAGCTTCTACCCGGCAAAAATGCCGCCGGCCAAGATGCTGGCCTACTACTCCGAGCGTCTCACCACGGTCGAGATCAACAACACCTTCTACCGCATGCCAAAGGCCGAGATGCTGGCCGCGTGGGCCGCGACAACCCCGGCCAACTTTCGCTTCGCCCCCAAGGCGCCACAGCTCATCACGCACCGGCAGAAGCTGGCGGGTGCGGCCGACTCCCTCGCCTATTTCTTGAAGGCACTGTCGTCTTTCGGCGAGAAGCTGGGCCCCATTCTCTTTCAGCTGCCGCCGTTCCTGCGCAAGGATGTCCCGCGGCTGGTGGATTTTCTTGCGCTCCTGCCCCGCGAAACCCGCGCCGCCTTCGAGTTTCGCCACACCTCTTGGTTCGACGATGCCGTCTACGAAGTCCTGCGCACCCACGGCGCGGCGTTGTGCGTGGCCGACGCCGAGGATCTGGCGACGCCGCTCGTGTCGACGACGTCCTGGAGCTACTTGCGCCTGCGCCGCACCGACTACGACGAGGCCGCCCTCGGTGCCTGGGCCAAGAAGCTCACGGGCATGGATACGGCGTGGGCCGACGCATTCGTCTATTTCAAACACGAGGACGCGGGGCTCGGCCCGAAACTCGCGGCGCAGTTCGTGGAAAAACTTGCCCAATGCTAATTGGATGTCGCTCGCGTGTTGACGTCGCGAGTTGCGAAGGCCCTCTCACAACGCCCAACGTCATCAAAGAGGACTCAAATTGTCTTTTCTTGGCACCGACCCAGTTTCGGGATCACAATTTGCTGCATGGCGCGCGCAATCTCGACCGGAACCATTTCGTTTGGGCTGGTATCGATTCCAGTCAAGCTCTACTCCGCGACCCAATCCTCCGCCGGGGTTTCGTTCAATCTGCTGCACGGCAAGTGTGGCTCGCGGCTCAAACAACAATACGTTTGTCCCGTCGACAATGAGGTCGTCTCGCGCGACGAGATGGTCAAGGGCTACGAGTTCGCGAAAGATCAATACGTCACCTTCACGCCAGACGAGCTGAAGTCTGTGGAGGAGAAGGCGACCCAATCCATCGAGATCGCCCAGTTCGTGCCCCGCGAGAGTATCGATCCCCTGTACTACGAGAAGGCCTATTACCTCGGGCCTGAAAAGGGGGGCGAGAAGGCATACCGGTTGCTCGGAACGGTGATGCGGGAGGCGAATCGCGCCGCTGTGGCCCGCTATGCGGCGCGGGGCAAGCAGTACATCGTCATGCTTCGCGTCTCCGACGACGCCCAGGGCGGGACCGGCATCATCATGCAGACGTTGCTATACGCCGACGAAGTTCGCCCCTTCTCCGAGGTGCCCATTGCCGACGCCGAGGTCAAGGAGTCCGAGGTCAAGCTGGCCAGGCAGCTTGTCGATCAGATCGGCTCGGAGACATTCAACCCCGCCGACTACGAAGACGACGTCCGCAAGCGAATCCAGGCCGACATCGATCGCAAGATCGCGGGCAAGGAGATTGCCACAGCGCCGACTGCGCCCGAAACCGGCCGCGTGATCGATTTGATGGAGGCACTGAAGGCGAGCCTGGGCGAAGGGCGCCAGCCCGCCAAGGCTGCGAGCGAGAGTGCGGATGCCGCGCCCATTTCGAGTCTCGCCAAGGCGACGCAGGCGGATGGCGTTCTCGATCGCAAGCCGGCCCGACGAGCAACTCCGTCCACGGCAAGCGATGCCGTGCCGATGGCGAAACCCGAAGCCCGCAAGCGCGTGAGTAAGCGCTGACTTTCTTTTCCCACCGACCCGCGTTCGGCCCGCGGCGGGCAGGGTTTCGAAGCACTCGGCCATGGAGCACCTCCGCGATGGGGATCAAGACGGGGTAGGCGTCGACATGTCCGAGGGCGACAGCGACGGATTGGTGGCGAACAGGAGGGACATGGCCAAACGCAGATCGCGCAATTGGTAGGGCTTGGGTAGACTGCCGTCGAATCCGAATTCCTGCGGGCGGGAGAGCACGTCGTCGCCTGCGTAGCCGCTCGATACCAGGACGCGAATCGCGGGATCCAATCGCTTGAGGCGGTCAACCGTTTCCTTGCCTCCAGGGCCGCCCGGAATGGTGATGTCGAGAATGGCGGCCCGAAAGGGACGGCCGGCGGCCACGGCCGCACTCGCCAGCTCCACGGCCTGCTGCGAATTCCTGGCCCGGATCGATTGGTAACCACAGCGGCGCAGCATCGAGCTTGCGACATCCAGTACGAAATCCTCGTCGTCCATGACCAGCACCTCACCGTGTCCCCCATCGCCTTCGCCCGTGGTTGCGTCCGCCACGGCGGTCTCGCTCGTCGCTCGCGGCAGCCAGATATGAAAGACCGACCCCGAGCCCATCTCGGATTCGGCCTCGATGTGACCCTCGTGCTTGCGCACGATGGAATGGCTGGTCGCCAAGCCGAGACCGCTGCCTTGCGCCTTGGTGGAGAAGAATGGATCGAAGATGCGCTGCAGGTGTTCGCGCGGGATGCCCACGCCGTGGTCGCGTATGGAGACGTGGACATGGTCCACGGCCGGCAGATGCGCGGGCATGGCCGAGGATGGAACATTCCGTATGCGCACCTCGATACGGCCACCGCCCGGCATGGCCTGCTTGGCGTTAATGACCAGGTTGTCAATGACCTGCCCTATCTGGTTTTCATCGAGACTGGACAGCCATTCCGTTTTCTCGAAGTCGAAAGACGCCTCGCAGTTCGATCCCCTGGTTGCGAAGGTGACCGACTTCCGCACCAGTTCGCTCACGGCTTTGACCCTGCGCAGAGGTGCGCCCCCTTTGGCGAAGGTCAGCAGTTGCTGGGTCAAGGCCCGGGCGCGGCCAGAGACCGACAGCGCGTCGAGCATGTTCTCTTCCGCTTCCTCGATCGCATGATCGCGCAAGGCCTCCTTGGCCAATTCGAGATGGCCGAAGACTCCGGCCAGAAGATTGTTGAAGTCGTGGGCGATCCCGCCGGCGAGCACACCCAGCGATTCCAGGCTCTGGGCCCGGCGCATGACCTCCTCCATCGCCTGTTTGGCCGTGATGTCCACCACGGCGCTGATGACACAAGTTTCTTGGCCAATGACGAACACGCTTGAGGACAGCAGGACACGGACGATGGTGCCATCCTTGCGGCGAACATCCCCTTCGACCCCCCGCACGATCTGTCTCTCCGCGAGCTCTTCCTTCATACGCTGTCGCAGGGAAGGATCGACCCAGAAATTAAAGCCATCCTTCAGCGTGGTGCGACCCAGGATTTCGTCCAGGGTGTAGCCGGTCAGCGATAGAAACGCATCGTTGGCCTTGAGGCACAATCCGTTCGACAGGCGCGAGATCAGCAAAGCATTCGGGCTCAGGCGAAACATGGTCACGAAACGTTCCTCGCTGCTGCGCAGGGCCTCCTCGCTGCGCTTGCGATCCGTGATGTCTCGTATCGCGGCCACGATGCAGCGCTGGCCGGCCACCGAGCTCGCGCCCAAGCTCACTTCCACCCAGAAGCAACTTCCGTCGCTACGTCGTGCGCGCCATTCGAACAGTTGTGCCCCCTGCGTGATGGTCTTGTGCAGCCATTCGAGGGCGCGGCTTTGCGTGTAGTCCGCCCGCTCCTCGGAAAGCTCGCCGATGGACATGCCGATGAGCTGTTCGTGTGCATACCCATAGATCTCGCAGGCGCGTTGGTTGCAATCCAAAACGCGGCCCGTCTGGGCGTCGCGGACGAAGATGGCCTCGTTCACCGTGTTGTAGATGGCCTTCAACTGCTCCGCGCCAGCCTGAAGCGAGGCTTGCCGATCTTCGAGGACGCGGTCGCGCCGCCTGAGCGCCCCGTACAGCAACAACGCGGTCGTCGCCACGAAGAGCCAGCCCTTGCTGGTACTCAGCGTCTGCAGGACAGCGGGGTCGTTTGAGATACGGGTCACCAGGTGATCCGAAAACGCGATCCACAGCGCGGAAATGACGACATAGCCTCCTACGATGAGTCGCAGCTTGGAACGCAGTGAGTCCTTCATGGGGGGCCCCGGCACGAGTGTACTCCCGCGCTCGCTGGGCCGCCGAAAGGAACCGCGTATCAGGCGAACGGGTGAATAGGTTTGCCGCCTCGCGGGATTTCCGCCGTGGCGCTGCCGGGTGTCTATTAGGTATCATGGCGCGATGAAGACGTACGGCTTCTCTCGTCGGCAGGAGATCCCCATGCGAAGACTTTGCGCGCTCGTGGTTGGGCTGATGGTCTCGCTTGCGTTCGCGACCGTCGCGCAGGCTAGGACCGTCGAGTACCTCTCGCAGCACCCGGTGCCACACAAGTTCGGGGACGGCTTCTGCTACATCGAGGTCCCCCACGTGCACAACTATCCGCCCGACGATCCGCGCATGTACCGCGAGAACAACGGCCAGTTCTACTTCGTCGGCGATCCGGCCCCGTTCAACTACGATGGCCCACGCTACTCGTACTACGGCGCCCATCCCGTGGTCGATGCGGAGGTTCAGCTCGGTCACCCGATCTATTGCTACATCAAGGGTCCTCACTACCACTGGTACCAGCCGCCACCGCAGGCCCAGTTCCAACTGTCGGGCGGCGCCTACTGGTACGTGGGCAACTTTCCGCCCTCCTACTACGACGAGCGGCCTCGCTACGGGGCTATCAACGCGGCCTACGCGCCCATGCCCTACGCGCGCCCAGTGGTCGACGTCCAAGTCGCGCCCCCGTCGGTGCGCGCGGAGATCTCCATCGGCGGTCCGGGCTGGCGCGCTGGCGCCGTGGTGGGCGGACCGCCCGCGCCAGTCTACGTGCCGCCGCCAGGGCCGCCCGTGCAGATCGGGGTGGATATCAACCTCGGCGGGCCCACGGTGATCGAGCGCCGCGAGTACATCGAGGAACGGGACCACGGACGACACGAGGGCTGGCGTGACGACCACGGACGGCACGAGGGCTGGCGTGACGACCACGGACGGCACGAGGGCTGGCGTGACGACCGCGGACGGCACGAGGGCTGGCGAGAGGAGCCGCACTTCCAGGAACGCGGCCACCGGGCACCAGCTCGCTACGCTCCGGCGCCCGCCCCGGTCAACGCGCCCCTGCTTCACCGCGCACCGCCACAGAATCCCGGTCCAGGTGCGCGCTTTGCGCCGGCTCCCGCTCCGATGCGCGGCCCCGCCCCGACCCAACCCAGTCACACCGCGGGCCCACCCTCGCGCGGTCCAGCGCCGACGGCGCAAGCCAAACACGACGACCCTCGGCATCGCTGAGGAAAGGCCCAGGAATATGCGACCATCACGATTCTTCCCAGCGATCATTTTCCTGCTAGCCGCGCTTCCCGCGTGCGGCAAGAACAAGACTTCGCCGTCGTCCAGTCCGTCGACCCCTGCGGCCCACGTACAAGGCACTCCTCACACCGATGACGTCTTGAATGCCTGGCGCAACGTTGGCCTGGCCCCAGAGGGGTTCGCGCGCGTCGACCCCGCGCCGAACAGCGCCGCCTACTGTGAGCACGGCGGAATTCGCGGCGTAGACACCTTGGTTTGCGAATACGCCAGCGAAGAGGCGCTGACAAGAGGAGCCCAGCAGGTGAAGGAAGGCTGGGCTCGCGTGGATGCGCACACGGGCGTGATCGTGCGCGCGAAGCGCACGACCATGGTCGTGGTGGACCGCGAGCGCCGCGAGCCGAGCGGCAAGACCATCAGCCAGATGGCCAAGATTTTCGGCAAACTGTAGCGGCGAGGCAAACACAATGAATCAGTTCCTCCTCGCACTCTCCGCCCTGCTGGCCGCGAACAATCAAGACGCCGTCGCCGAACCGCGCATCGAAGTGTGGGCCGGCCATCAAGTTTCGAACGGCAAGCGCAAGATCCCTCTTTATGGCGAGAAGGAAACCCACACCGAGAACTACTTCATCGCGGAGGTACACCGAACCTCATCACGTATCGACATTCGGCAGAAGACCTGCCGAATCGACATCCGCCCCATCAAAGGCGTGACCCCGACCATGAAGCCGGAGACCATCGCCCGCTTGCCCAAGGCGCACATCGTGCTGGAAGAAAAGACAGACGGCTCCCTTGTCGCAGTTCCATGGTCCACGGGCTGGGAGTCGGAGGACATCGACGCCGATGGATTTCCCGGCGCCACGGTCCAGATTTCCGGCACCAGCTGCTCCGGTGACATCTACGTCTCCAGCCAGACCGCGACGTCGCTTCTTTCAGGTCGTGCCACCGACGACGGCATCACCGGGGAAGTCGCACTCCGTCTCAAGCAGAAGATCCTGGGGGCGAAGGGGCTGTGTCTGAAACTGATGGCCGGCGACAGCGACGAGACACAGACAGGCTGGTTAGCCTATCGTCGCGTCGAGCCCGGCACCACCTGCCAGTCCCTGGCAGGCAAGCCCTGGCCGATGAAAGCCGGGCCGCCAGCCGCTGCCCACTGACGGCCCGAAAACGGTTAGCGCTGCGCCTTGAAGGCAGCGGCGCCGGGGTAGATGGCCGACGTACCCAGCTCTTCTTCGATGCGCAGCAGGCGGTTGTACTTGCACACGCGCTCGGAGCGCGCGAGCGAGCCGGTCTTGATCTGGCCCGAGCGGGTCGCCACCGCGAGGTCGGCGATGAAGGCGTCTTCTGTCTCGCCTGAGCGGTGCGAGGTGATGGTGGTCCAGCCCACCCGGTGAGCCATCTCGACCGAGTCGAGGGTCTCGGTGAGCGAGCCAATCTGGTTGACCTTGATGAGAACGCTGTTGCTGGCGCCCTTCTCGATGCCCGTCTTGATGCGCTGGACGTTGGTCACGAACAGGTCGTCGCCCACCAGCTGCACCTTGCCGCCCAGCTCTTTGGTCAGCAGCGTCCAGCCGTCCCAGTCGTTCTCGGCCATGCCGTCTTCAATGGAGACGATGGGAAACTTGGTGATGAGTCCGCGGTAGAACTCGACCATGCCCTTGGCATCGAGCAGCTTGTTCTCGCCTTCCATATTGTACTTGCCGGTGTCCTTCTCGTAGAACTCGCTCGACGCGACGTCGAGAGCCAGGGCCACGTCCTTGCCAACCTTGTAGCCGGCCTTGGTGATGGCTTCGCTGATGGTTTCGAGCGTGGCTTCGGCGCCGGGCAGGTCGGGGGCGAAACCGCCCTCGTCGCCCACGCCGGTGGACGCCTTTTTGTCATGCAGGATCTTCTTCAAGGTGTGGAACACCTCGGCGCCCGCGCGTAGAGCCTCGCGGAAGGTGGGGGCGCCCTGGGGCACGATCATGAACTCTTGGAAGTCGAGCACGTTGTCGGCGTGCGCGCCGCCATTGACGATGTTCATCAAGGGCACGGGCAACACGCGCGCGTTGGGGCCGCCCAGGTACTTGTAGAGCGGAACGTCGAGCTCTTGCGCGGCGGCGCGGGCGGCCGCGAGCGAGACCCCAAGGATGGCGTTGGCGCCGGCCCTGGCCTTGTTGGGTGTGCCGTCGGCGGCCACCATGGCGCCGTCGAGACCGGCCTGATCGAAGGCGTCGCGGCCAACGACGACTGGCGCCAGGATCTTGCCCACGTTGGCCACGGCCTTGAGCACGCCCTTCTTCAGGTAGCGCTTGGGATCGCCGTCGCGCAGCTCGAGGGCTTCGTGTTCGCCGGTTGACGCACCCGAGGGCACGTCGGCCATGCCGCACACGCCGGATTCAAGATGGACCTCGCATTCAATCGTGGGATTACCGCGCGAGTCGAGGATCTCGCGGGCCACGAGTTTCTTGATGGCAGCTGTTTTCATGGTGGCCAAGCCTAGCCTGGCCGCGAGGACGCGGCCAGGAGAGGACGCAGAGAAATGCCAAGAGGGCACAGAGGGCGGGGAACGGGGGACGGAGGACGGAGCCGACTATTCCGACAATCATTCTTTTCGGAACGCGTTTGCCTGCATGCCCTTCCCGGCCAAGGGGGGATGGTGTAGACAGCTACCGTCTCAAAGGAGGTTCGCGAATGATCTACTCGACAGAAGTCGAACACATGACGTGCGTGGCGAAGGGACCGAATCACGGACCCGCGCCCATCCCCGAAGAAGGTCGCTGGGTCCAGGCCAAAGAGATCAAGGACATCTCCGGTCTCACCCATGGTGTCGGCTGGTGCGCGCCCCAGCAGGGCGCCTGCAAGCTCACGCTGAACGTGAAGGACGGCGTGATCCAGGAAGCCCTGATCGAAACCATCGGCTGCTCCGGCATGACCCACAGCGCGGCCATGGCCGCCGAGATCCTCTCGGGCAAGACCATTCTCGAGGCCCTCAACACCGATCTCGTGTGCGACGCCATCAACACGGCCATGCGCGAGCTCTTCCTTCAGATCGTCTACGGCCGCACGCAAACGGCATTCTCCGAGGGCGGCCTGCCCATCGGCGCCGGCCTGGAGGATCTGGGCAAAGGCCTGCGCAGCCAGATCGGCACCATGTACGGCACCGTGGCCAAGGGCGTGCGCTACTTGGAAATGGCCGAGGGCTACGTCACCCGCCTCGGGCTCGACGAGGGCGGCGAGGTCATCGGCTACGAATTCGTCCATCTCGGCAAGATGATGGAATCCATCGGCAAGGGCGTGGAAGCCGGGGAAGCCTTGAAGAAGGCCACCTCGAAGTACGGACGCTTCGACGAAGCGGCCAAATACATCAACCCCCGCCACCAGTAGCAGGAGGCATCGACCATGGCTCTGTTTGAATCCTATGAACGCAGAATCGCCCAAATCACGCCGGTGCTGGCCAAGTACGGCATTGCTTCCCTCGAAGAAGCGAAGAAGCTCACCGATGCCAAGGGCGTCGACGTGTACACCATCGTGAAGGGCATCCAGCCCATCTGCTTCGAGAACGTGTGCTGGGCGTACATCTTGGGTGCCGCCATCGCCCTCAAGAAAGGCCAGAAGAAAGCCGTCGACATCGCCTGCTCGCTGGGCGAAGGCATGCAGGCCTTCTGCATTCCCGGCTCCGTGGCAGACGACCGCAAGGTGGGCATCGGGCACGGCAACCTGGCCTCCATGCTGCTCAAGGAAGAGACCAAGTGCTTCGCCTTCCTGGCCGGCCACGAATCCTTTGCCGCCGCCGAGGGCGCCATCGGCCTCGCCCGCAGCGCCAACAAGGCCCGCAAAGAGCCCCTGCGCGTGATCCTCAACGGTCTCGGCAAGGACGCCGCCCAGATTATCAGCCGCATCAACGGCTTCACCTACGTGCAGACCAAGTTCGACTATGCATCCAGCAAGCTGAACATCGTGCGCGAGATTGCCTACTCGAAGGGCGAGAAGGCCAAGGTGCGCTGCTACGGCGCCGACGACGTACGCGAGGGCGTGGCCATCAATCACCACGAGGGCGTGGACGTGTCCATCACCGGCAACTCCACCAACCCCACCCGCTTCCAGCACCCGGTGGCCGGCACCTACAAGAAGGAATGCCTCGAACAGGGCAAGAAGTACTTCTCGGTGGCCAGCGGCGGCGGCACGGGTCGCACCCTTCACCCCGACAACATGGCCGCCGGTCCCGCCAGCTACGGCATGACCGACACCATGGGCCGCATGCACAGCGACGCCCAGTTCGCCGGGTCGTCGTCGGTGCCCGCGCACGTCGAGATGATGGGCTTCCTGGGCATGGGCAACAACCCCATGGTCGGAGCCAGCGTGGCGGTCGCAGTCGCGCTGGAGCAGGCGCAGAAGTAGTCGCGACGCAATCTCATCGAAGCCGGCGGTTTGCGAAAGCGGGCCGCCGGTTTTGTCTTTCCGGCTGCTCTCGACTATCGCTATTCAACGTCGTGCGCGGCGAATACCGCCAACAGATCTCTGAAGTCCGGCAGGGACATGCCCCTTGATGATCTCCGATTCGTCAGCCATGGCGCGAATGGCGGCAAACTTCGTGCTCGAGCTCGCCGCCCGCCAGAACGCCAGATCCGCGGCCAAGGCTTCACCCTTGGGGGTCAGGCCGCAGCTCAAATGCATGCGGCGCTGCCTGGCAGATTCATCGCGCGCGTCCATGACCGAAGATTACCACCTCAGCTTCAAAGCTGGTGGAAGACGACGTCGGGCACTGCGTTCAACCGGGAAACATCCCGCCGGGACCTTGGGACCATCGCGACCCGCTACAAGGCATCGCAGCTAGCGCCCGCTCGGCTGAGCAGGTAGGCGTCGCTGTCGCGCCAAAGCAGGTAGAGCTCGTCGTCTGAGGCCGCGAGCTGGGGGCAGAGGTCGGCCGCCGCCATGCCCGGAATTCCGTAGGGCACGCTCCAGGACAGGCCACCATCGTCGGAGTAGCGAAGCGTGACGCCTTGGGGGGGATCCCCGGGATCTCCGAACGTCGTGGCGACGAACTGGCGCCCGGTCGCGGTGCGAGCGCTATTGCAGCAGACGAGGTCGCCCTCGTCCACGATGACCGTGCTTTCGAATTGATTGTTCGCGACGTCGAAGGGCACGGCAACATTGCGCTGGGGCGGGTTCAGCGCGTACCCCTCTTGGCCGACGATCAACAGATGACCGTCGGGCAGCTCATAGAGCTTTGGACACCAAACCGTGCCGCCCGAGGAATTGCGCGTGATGGGGTCAGAGAAGGTTGCGCCGCTGTCGGCAGACCAACGGATCTGCATAATAGGGCCGTTGCTCGTGTCGAGCCCGTAGACAATGTAGAGCTTTCCGTTCGAATGATAGACGCCCGCCGCGCACACCTCGGGCCAAAAGAGCTTGTGCGCAGTCGAGAACGACATGTCGCTCGCTGCGGTCGAGACGAATTCGCCCCCGCTGGAATCCCACGTATCGTAGCCCAACAGCATGGCCACCTGGCCGGCGGGACCGGCAATAGGTATGCCGAAATATGCTCCGAACGGAGTCAACTCGATGGTTTGGAAGTTGGGCGGCTCTACCAGAGCGTCGATCGGAGCGTGCACTAGGAACACCGACGTATGATCAGCGAAGCGGGCCGACGTCACGTAGACCTGATCGGCCCCGAGCGCGAGGTAGAGATTGTTTGGCTCAAAGGTGCCTAGCCGAGTCGACGCGCGAAAGCTTCGGCCTCCGTCCAGGGAGTCGACATAGTTGATGCCTCCTCCACTGGTGGAACCGACGACCACCAGCTTCCGATTCGCAGTCGCGGCCATGGCATAGGCCTGCGGCCCGCTCATCCCGGGAACGCTCTGCGGTGGGGAGAAAGCCAGCTCTCCATTGGCCACGCAGTGGGGGATCTCCGCGTCCGCTATTGCTTTCCCCACCTCGGTGCTCGTGGGCACCTCACCAGCCGTGGTTGCATCAGGTGGGGATGGAGCCTGCGCGAGGACGTCAGCGGTCACTGCCACCTCCGGCGCGGGCCGTCCAGCGACAGTGGACGTCCACCCGACCTGGCTGTCCTTGGGCGCGGCATCTGGGGAAGCCAGGTGAACCGTCAAGGCGCGGCCGCAACTACAACCCGCCAGTGGAGCCACCAGGCAGAGCCACGCCGATACAGCGATCAGAGTTGGCGTCCTCGGGCGGGAAGATCTGCTGCGCATGGTCCTCGGGTAAGAATACGCCGTTGCCGAGGCCATGGGGTTGCCTGTCCTTATCGATGATCCGCTCTCCCGAGCCCCTGGTAGAGCATCGGCTTCCCAAGCCTCGCCGCGGTGTGTCTGACAAATCCGAGTTGTCAGACACGCTCAAAACGCGGGGTTTTCGATGGCCAGAGCTACGCACCACGCAGCGCCGACCGTCGAGAAGTACACAAAACGGTACACTTGGGCGCGAAATGGGATCGGAGTTGGCACCAGCAATCTCGCGGGCAGCCGGGAGCTTGATCGCTCCGCGGTGGGACCGGGGAAAGGCGCTAGAACTCACGCTGCCCTTCCGCCGCGTATGGCGAAGGGACCGCGTGACCAGCGCAAGCTGCCGCGTACTTCGGCTTGCGGAGGGCTTCCGCCGAGCATAGGGTCCGGATGCCCTCGAAAGGAGTCACTATGCCCGCTGCCGACACGCCCCCCTCTTTGCCACAAAAGCCTCTGTACGCACTCTATTCGAGCGAGATTGTTACCCTCGGCGCTCAGAAATTTGTGAACCACTTTGCCAGGGCGACACAGGGTGGCTACAGCGAGCTGCACCTCTCGATCAACTCTACCGGCGGGGCTGTGAGCGATGGCATCTTCCTCTACAACCTGTTGAGGTCCTCCCCGATCCCGGTCACTGCCTACAACATGGGTTCGGTTCAGTCGATCGCGACCATCGTCTTTCTTGGCGCTAAGAAGCGCGTCGTCAGCAAGCATGGGCTGTTCATGGTGCATCGCACAACTTTCAATCTACAAAACGTGACCGTGCCAATGTTGAAAGGGATCGTCGAAAACGGCGAGGCTGAGGACAACAGGACCGAAACAATTCTGCGCAGCCACGTCACCCTGCAGGGGCGTGACTGGACTGACCTGCGAGAGCAATCGTTCTGGTTCAACGCCCAGGAGGCGCTGTCGGCTGGCATTGCCACCGAAATCGGCGAGTTCTCCCCGCCACCAGGGGCCGAGATTTGGTCCTTCACCCTCTGAAAGATCGATGGTCGCGCCGGCCAACCCAACGTCAAACCGCCGGATGGCCCAGCTGAGCGCGCTTCGTTTTCGCCGTCAAGACGAGAAGGCTCGACCGCATGGACACACGATGCTGAATGCAAACAATGATGAGCGCCAGGCGATCGTCGACTACCTTGCCGCGCAGGCACCCGATGAACGCGTAGACCTTCTCCAGAAGGTTTACACCGAGAGGTTGCATGACTGCACGTACGATATTTGGGACGTGCACACTGAGAAGGAGCGTTGGTGGGTGATCACAAACCCAACCAACCTCTACTTGCAATCGCAGTTTCCAAACATGGACCTCGCCCTCACCTTCCACGTGGGGCTCAGCCTGCGAATTCCGCGGAGCGGTCGTCGTGACGTGGCCGATCTAAAGGTCGAACCATTACTTGCGGCGTGGAGAGCCTTGGATCAGGCTGAGAGGGCGATCTCGACGGCACAAGAGAACGAGGACTACCAGGCGCTTGGCGTGCGCTGCCGAGAGTGTCTCCTCAGCCTCGTCCACGCCCTGCAGAGTTCGATCGAGCCGCCGGCAACGACGGATCTGAAACACTCCGATTTCCTCGCATGGTCGGAAGTGATTGCTGACGCCGTGCTGGCGGGAGCAAGCCAAAAGGAGCGACGGCAGCTTCTCAAGTCCTCTGCCAAACAGTCGTGGCAGTTCGTCAATTGGCTCACACACGCAAGGGGCTCTCACTTTCATGATGCTGAGGCCGCCCTTGAGGCTACCGAGCAGACTCTGGGACTGTTCACGACTGCCTGCATCCGGCATCTGCGCGGCGCGCCTGACGCGTGTCCGGCCTGTGGATCGCAGCGTCTCGCCCCCGAACGTGGTTTCCTTTCCAGCAAACGCAACACCGTCTACGAGCGACCAATCTGCAGGGCGTGCGCCTGGGCAGGGAAACCTGTCGAAGTTCGGATCGAGCCGAGCGTTTCCAAGACCAAAAAGCCCGAGGGGGAATGCGCGATTATGAGCGCTCCTCTCCGTGGGCCAAGGGCGCCACGACCGACACAGACGAAGGCAGTGCCGTCGAACAAGGCGTTGAAGCGCTGAACTGGGCAGACAGGACCAACCATGGACATAAAAGATCTACTCGCTCCCGCCGCTTCACTGGTCTGCGTCGCTTTCGGTTGGGCGTTGAATGAACTCTCAGCACGAAACCGTTGGAAACGGGAACGGAGCACAAGGCTCATGGAACTCAGAGTCGAAAACTACGCGGAGTGGACGGCGGGGATGGAGGAGTCGCTGGCCGACTACGCGAGTCAGAAGGACGAAAGCCAGTACAGAACACCACTCTGTGAGAAGCGTCTCATGATCATCGAGACGGACCCTGGCGCTCTGCGACTAATCCGAGCGGTCCACAACAGCATCCCGGCGTTTCAGAGCAAGGACTACAATGACCTCAATGCGCTCGCCCACTCGGATCCCGAGTGGGAATGGCCTCCCTTTCGGGAGAAGATGACCCAATTGCTCGAACATATTCGTCGACGGTCATTCTGATGGCTGCCCAACGCGCGCATCTTGAGGGCGCAAACCTTCGCACGGCAAGATGGGTTCGACCCTCAAGTGGCCGGTGCGGTATCCACCGACGCGGCTAACCAGCCGATGAACGACGATTCCGCCGCAGGGGCATTGCTGTAACATCAACGAACCTCTCGCACGGCGGGTTGCCAGTGAACGGCAAACCGTTGGACGGACTCGGACGGGACCTCTCGCTTCCGACCCGTGAGATGGGCTATACTCCTGCCGCACCAAGGAGAACCTTGCATGGCTAGCATTGATGACATTGAGCTGGATCGACTTGCCTTTGGGATCAGATACGATACACATTTTCGCGTCGAGGATCGTCTTGGCGAGATTGTAGACAGCGTTCTGGCGACAGAGCGACAGGACGTCTCTCGGTTTCCCCAGATTGGATACGGGGCAGGGACACGCCAGCTGTCGAACGAGATCTCATCAGAGTCTCTCACCTTTACCCGCTCAGACACCATCTACGACAACAGGAAGGCATCCCTCCACGTTGCGGACATTTCTAAATTGGCCAATGAATTCTTCGATGACGTCTGGGGATCCGTTCTGAGCCATGCCAAACCCTCGCCCAATAGATATGGCTGCCTAGTCGGATTTTCGCTGCCAGCGAGTTGGCATCCAATGGCAGCGCTGCTCGGCGAGGAGGAGAGAGAGACATCTGAGTTCGATTTTCGCTTCAGCAAGCGCCTGGCGGTTGAGAATGCCTTGGTCAAGGTAAACATCAGCGACTACCAAACGGTAATCTTTCAGGTGTCCTGTCGAGGCCGCAGATGCCGTGGCGCGATCGACTTTCAACACTATTTCGAACCTGCTCTTGTTAGCGAAAAGGCGCGCAAAGATAATCCATTCCCAAGATTCGCCGTACAGGCTGCGGATTTCTTTCGTGGGAAGGGCTGGGACGTTCTCGAACAGAGGCTTCTCCAGAACTCTAAGGCCGCCTAATGGCCAACAAGAAGACAAAGAGCACTGCTGACAGGTCCGCGCACGTGGGGCGAAGTCCGTCGCAAAAGCGGGCATATGTTGAGAGAGTCGTGTGCGGTGTGGACCTGTCGTCAACCGTCCCAATTGACGCCGAAGAGGTTGGGGCTTCGACATCATCGCCGCTGCCAACGGATGACGACCCTGAAACTGTTTTCGAGCCTTCCAGGAGTCGAAGGGGAGTACGACAACCGGGCTTCTTTGAGAAGTATCGCCAGGACCTCTTGAAGGGATGTCTTCTCTTCGTCTTTACGACAATGGTCGGAGGCGTTGGCTGGCTTGCGTTTTCCCTGAACCGGGAGGTCGGGGAACAGAAGCAAACGGTGACAGGCGTCACCAAGAGCGTGGACGATGTTCGGGATAGACTGAAGAGAACCGAGGATCGGGTCGAGTCGCTGTCCCAGTCTTTTCACACGAGAATCGATCAAATTCACGACATGGTCATCGAGGGGCGGCGCCCGCCGCCCATACAGGCGTTGCAGCGGGCGCGCACCGAAGGCCGCTGAATGTCGCCGCAGGGACATTTGGGCCGAGAATGGACACGAAGCCCAGCGCCATTCCTGGCGATTCCCCTCGGTGACTCCGCTGCTAGCGCATCGGCCTGTCGATCCTGCATCGGTGGCCGAAAATCGGATACCTCCCCACGACGCACGTACCGACTGGGCATCAGTTGGGTGAAGTACGAGCAACGTTTGACGGCAAACGAAGTTGGCTCCACCCTCGGTGCATCCGACCCCTCACGAGAAGGCGCGACTCTCAATTCCAGGCGCTCCGCCCCTACTCCGCTCCCGTCTTGAGCATGTCCATCCTTGCCATCACCTACACTCGGACAGAAACACGGTTGCCTGCTCGGGCCCCCATGAGTCCGAGGACGCGACAGCGACATCGAGGTGCCCATCGCCATTGAAATCGCCGAGCTTGACCGAGTATGGGGAGGTCGCCAAGGGCCATGGAACCTGCGGGGCGAAGCTGCCGTCGCCGTTGTTCATCCATACGGCGAGCTCGCCAGCGCCGTAGTCGGCCAAGACCAGGTCGTTGGCGCCGTCGCCATTGAGATCGCCGACAGCGATCGACCGCACATCCCATCCAGCATCGTATTGCACGGGTGCTCCCAAGGAGCCATCGCCGTTGTTGAGCAAGACGAGCATTCCATCTATGTCGTCCATGACGACGAGATCCGGCCGGCCATCGCCGTTGAGATCGCCGGCGGCGCTGTTCCCGGGATAGGTAAAGGCCCAATGGACATCGCTCAGGCTGAAGGTGCCCTTGCCGGTATTGTGGAGGATCTTGACGAAGGGCGGATTGCCGTAGCCCCGACCTGCGACGACCAAATCGGGCTGGCCATCGCCATCGAAGTCGGCCGAGGTCATGGTCACCGAGTACGGGCTCAGCGCGGTTATCGTGGTGTCGACTTCGTCGAACGAGCCCCCACCACGTTGCAGGTAGACGCCGACCATGCTTCCGAGGGCCCACGCAAAGTCCAACCGACCATCGCCGTCGAAATCGGCGGCGACGAGATTGTTGAAGGAGTCTTGGAAACCGCAGAATGTGCCGTAGGTGGTTGGACTGGCAAAGTTCCCCTTCCCGTCGTTGGCGAACAGGTCGCAACCCACGAGGATATCGATCGATGCGTTTCCCATGAAGGTTCCCGTCACCACGGAAAAGGACACCGTGCTCAGGTACGACTTCCACGGCGCAAAGGTACCGTCGCCAAGGTTGCGAAGCGTGTTGAGTGTCAGGCCATTGGCACCGCCTCCATAGTTGTTCACGACGAGATCGGGGTGCCCGTCGCCGTCAAGGTCGCCGATGGCAATGGCTTCGGGCGCGGGGCCGGCAGCATACGACGCGGGCGGCGCGAACCGCCACCCGCACTCGGCGTCGGCGCCGGTCTTCGCGCCAGCATCGGGCGCCGTGTTGCTGGCGACGCCGGAGTCCGCGATGGAACCAGCGCGCGCAGGCCCAGGCTGGATGGTGTCCAAGCTCGTGCGGCCGCAAGCCGAAAGGGCGATGCCCAGGGCAAGGACTGCGCTGCAACGCATGTTGGGATTCTCGCAGGCCGGGTCCACGATGGCGAGCGCGTTGTCGGGCGCTCGCGCGGACATCCGGCGGCGGCGCGGATGGTGAGGGTCTTGCCATCACCGGCGTCGGTGAAATACAGCACCGTCGTTTGCTCGCCCTTCGGCGTCTTCAGCCCGCGAGACCCGCCAAGAGCCTGGACCAGGCAACTTCTTGCCGTCCGCTGCCGATAGTTCGGCATGCCGTCGACCACTTCGAGGATCCTTGTGCCTGCGGAACGCATCGAGCACGCAATCCATGTCCTGCGCGGGCAGAAGGTGATGCTCGATGCCGAACTGGCGGCCATGTATGGCGTTGACACGCGTGAGCTCGTGCAAGCGGTGAAGCGCAACATCGGTCGCTTCCCAGGCGACTTCATGTTCCAACTGACAGCCGACGAGTTCGAGCTTTTGAGATCACAATCTGTGATCTCAAAACCCGCCGGCAGTGGTGGCCGCCGGATCGCTCCCTACGCGTTCACCGAGCAGGGGATCGCCATGCTGTCAAGCGTGCTGCGCAGCGCCCGCGCGGTCAGGGTGAACATCGAGATCATGCGCGCCTTTGTACGGCTACGGCAGATGCTCCAGGAGAACGCCGAACTTGCTCGCAAGCTGGCCGTGCTGGAGAGGAAGTACGACGGTCAGTTCAAGATGGTCTTTGAAGCCATGCGCGGCATGCTGCCCCCCATTCCGGGGGACAAACCCCGCATTGGCTTCCGCACACGCGGGCAGAGATCAGGGTCATCTTGAATCGCATTCCTACCCAGAATTTCCGTCTATGGCGATGCTGCCAGCCTCACCCTGCTCTTGACCCGAATCCACGGGGCCAGCAAGGCTCTCATGGGGCAATCATCCTACGCCCGTTGGCGCTCGTGGGTGATCCAGTCGATGGACGAGACTGTGGCCAGCAAGGACGACAACGCGTCGTGGCTCTTGCCAAGGCAACAAAGTGTCGATGGAAGGCTCGGTGAAGATGCTCCGTGCTGCCTTGAACCTGAAGAGGCGTCTGCTTGCATGCCCGACGCTGGTCCTCGTCTTTGGTATGGGCTGCTCGTCTGGCTTGGACAACCGCCAGGGCTCCAACGCCGGGACTGAGCAGGATGCGAACCTTGGGCAAAGCAAGATCAGATTCCGCAACCCGGAGATGGCTGGGAAGTACAAGGCAGCCAAGGCTTCCCCGCGCAGTTTCGATCCGGTCTACGCCTATGCGAAAGCCGTGACCGATGCCTGTCTGGCTTCGCTGGTCGACCCGAGTTGCGAAGCGTGCGCGGAAGGGGCGGTGAAGTACAAGCCGAGGTCGGAGCTCGAGATCCAATACTGGCCGATCGTCGAGGATGCCCTGTCCATGCTCGAGGCTCTCGGGAATGTTCCGGGACTGGCGGCGGAGCAGATGGATCCACTGGTCCCAACCAAGGGACGGCTGCTCTGGCTGGCCGGTCGCTCCGCAGAGGAGCAGACCTCGATCGACGAGTACGCTCGCGCACACCCATCTGCAGTCGCGGTCATCCGGCGTCGGCTTGAGCTTCTGCGCGAAGCTGGCGACGCCGCAGCATCGGAGTCGCAGTGCGCCCGTAGCCGAGCGAAGATGGAATCGGCACCCGATGCTGCTCGGCTGGACCTCCTGACCGCCTGCGTGGCGCTCCACCCGGACAATACCGACGGCAGGAGCGATCTGATGGACTACGCAGAGTACTTGCCCAATCTATCGACAGCCGAGGATGCGATCTATCGTACGAGCCTCGCGCAGCGCTGTGTGGAGAAGGTCGGCGACGAGGAGGCGCGCTGTGCACAAGCCTGCGCTTGCGTGGACAAGGATTCGGTCAAGCAGCCAACCGCAAAGTGCAAGCGGGCCTGTGGCGGCTGCCACAACGAGACGGCTCAGCGGCTACGCCTGTGCAAGAAGATCGGCGAAGCCCCTCGCGCTACCGCTCGCGCGGCCCGACCGAAGACTGCTCCTGGCAAGCGCGCTCCCCGATCGAAGAGCGCTCCCTGACCGAAAAGCGTCGATCCCACAGTCGGTACATGGCTGTGCCTACGCCCCGGGATCTTGACGCTGCAACACGGCCTCCAGGACCAGTAGCCGCAGCTTGTCCTTGGGATCGCTGGACCCGCGCTTGAGCGCCACGATCTTCGCGAGCGACAGGACGTGAACCGTCCGTCCGCCGATTGGCACCGGCAAGGACTCAGGCAGAAGCTGGTCGTAGTCCGCACCGCCCTCGATAGCACCCAGGGCATCGAGCGGGCCGAGGTCGGTCATGAACAAGGAATGGCCAGGCCCAAGTAGAGCCCTCCGATTGGGCGGCAGCTGCGGACCTGGACGATTTCGGTAGCGAGCACCGATGTTCGTCAGGAACGCAAGCAAGCGATCCGCGTTCTCCTCCGTTCTCCGGTGGACCACGTCCACATCGAACGTCGTAAGCGGCGCGCCCTGCACCACTGCCGCCAAACCGCCTACCAGCACGAACTCCACGTCGGCGGCCAGCAAGCGTTCGAGCAGCGTGGTCAGATCAGCGGCCATTCTCTCCGGTCTTCTCGGCCACACCCTGACGAAGAAGCTCGATGGTGCGGAGCATTCGGTCGTTGTGCCGCAACCGTTCTTCGGGGCTGAGCGCCAACATCTCGTCGATCAGGCTGTCGTCCACCGCGGATCGGCGCGATTGCTCATTACCGCTTTCCATGCCGCTCGACATCGACAAGAACTATAGCAGAAGCACGCCGAGCCTTCCGAGGCCGAGCATCCGGGCCGTGTGACTAGTGCCGTCCGCCAGAATTTCAACCAGCATTTGGCAGAGAATCGCGCTGGGAACCCTGGGAGGGTTCCCACGCCCTCCCGCGACGGGCGTAGGATGGCGAAGCCAGCCTACGCCCAACGCGATCCATCCCGTCCGGCTGCGTTGCTCCTCGGTTACATACGTCAAGTATGCTCCCTCGTCGCGCCTTGCCGGACGGGCGCCTCGTCTGCCAACTGATGGCCGATCTTCTGGCGGACGGCACTAGGTCAGCCGGTTGGCGCGCGGCTGGCCTGGTCCGGGGGTTCGAAAACTCGCGCTTGAATCGCGCGGGGCAAGCTTCTACGCTCTTGTTCGTGTTGAAGAGGTACCCACGGAGCCCGGTGCAACGACGTTTCCGCAAAGGCCGCGCGCCCGGGGATGGCGCAATCCTGCTGGCGCTCGCCTGCCTTTGGGCCGGCAGCGGACGCGCGGCGCAGCCGGCACCGGTAGCCCAAGCGACACCGGTGGCCCAGGCGGCATCGGCCAGCGGCGGGCTCATGGTCGTCGAGGGAGGGCGCTTCGCGGGCCAGACGACGCCCGAGAACGCGCGCCGGGACGGCTTGACCGTGGTCGATCTTTCGGACGACTGGTTGCCGTTCATCTTCTCGGAGGAGCCCGGGAAACCGCAGCCGCTGCGACCCTATCTGATTGACCTTGCCAACGGGCGGATGCGCGGGGGCAGTAACTACGCGCGCGCGCGCGAAGACCGTTACTTCGAGGCCTTCGGGGTGTTCCAGAGCTTGAACCTGCTGCGGCGACGGTTGGCGGATGGCAAGCGCCACGTCTGCCACGAAAGGGTGAAGGACGCGGTGCTTGAGGAATTGTCGCCCAAGAACGTGATCCCGCCGGAGATGCCGGAGAAAGTTCCGAACCCCGACCCCGCGACGGTCGATGAAATGCCCATGATTCTGACCGGGCGGACGATCTCGCCGCGACCCTTGACCCCGACGGAAAAGCGGGCGGTGATCGCGATGCAGGCCCACCTGCGCTGCGAGGGCCTGCTATCCGGCAAAACGAACGGCGCGCGTATGGATCGCAGGACGGTCGCGGGCCTGCAGACCTACCAGCGCCTGCTCATGCTCGCGGACAACGGGAGCATCGATCTCGAAACCCGGACCGCGCTTCTGGGCGACAGCCGCGAGCACGACTTCCGGGCGCTGCTGCGCGCGCTACGCGAGCGAGTTGTCGACGCGACCGGGCTGCTCGAAGACGGCTCGGCCCTGGGTGTTCTCGGCGAGGTACAGGGGCGCCTGCTGGACAGCGCCGAGTTCCGGCCCCTGCCCGTGGAAGGCGCCACCAAGCAAGCGCAGCCTGCCGCCGCCAAATCGCGTGCGGAGCCTGCCGGCTCTGCCGGCAGCGGAGCGTCGCGGGAGGGTATGGGAACCCTCCCAGGGTTCCCATCAGAACAGCCGGGCAAGATCTCAGGCGCCCCGGATTTGATCGCCGCGGCCACTCAGGCGGCCAGCCAGGCGCTGGGTTGGACGTCACCCGAGGCCGTTCTCGCGAGCACGCTGGTGGCTCCTCCGACGCCGCCGCCTTCCGCGCGACGTTCCTCGCGCAAAGCGGCCTCGCCCAAGGGGCCTGCGCCCCTGCCCGCTGCCGTCGCGATTCGCCTGCCGCCACTGCCGGCCTACCACGGCCCCAAGATGGAGCTGCGCGCTGAGATAGATCGCGGCGAGGTGGTCCTCAAGCGGCCCGCCCTCGACAAGGATGGAAAGAAGAAGTGGCATCCTCCGGTCAGCGACCGCCCGACCCTCACGCTGTACGCGCGCGTGGGCGAGCGCGAGGTGGCCCTGTGCCGTTGGCCAACCACCATCGGCGGCTGGAAGACGATTCAGCAATCCGACGGCTCCATGGCACTCAAGTACAAGGCGTCCGTTACCGGCGATGCCCTCTGGCCCGAGATCCTTGCCACCCCGACCTGGCACCCGTCGCCGGGCATGCCCACGCGCAGGCTGCTCATCAAGCGAGGCGACACCTGGGTGCCGAAGACCGAGGTCATTGGGCCGGGCTACCGCGCCGCCTACGGGCTGGTGGCCATCACGCACCTGCAGATCGAGGGGCGTGACGAGCACGGCGAGCCAGAGCTCATGGATCACCGTATTCGGACGCACGGCACGGCCGCCTACCGATCCGTCAAGCGCGGTGAGAGCAGCGGCTGCCACCGACTGCACAACCACCTGGTCCTGCGCCTGGCGGGCTTCGTGATTCGGCATCGGGCGCACGTGCGCGACGGCATCGTGCCCGAGGATTACGTGCGGCATCTCGAATACAAGGGGCACGAAGTGGATCTGGCGGACGACAACAAAGGCTACCGCTTCCAGCTAACGCCACCCGTGCCCGTGACCATCCTCGATGGCGACGTGAAAGGCAACGCCAGGGCGGTCAGGGGCACGGTGCCGCTCACCGTGGTTCCGTAGAAGCGCGATTCAATCGCACGGTTCACCCCTTTGGACCACTCCTTCGAACCAGAAAAGAAATGCTGCGTAGAATTCAGGCGATCAGCTGGCTTCTCTTGTTCTTCACAGAAGCGGGAGTGCTCTGCACCGGGTGCCATTGGGGAAAGGACTGCACCACTGGCCATGCCTACTACGGGACGTCGGTGACCGAGGGAACGTGGATCTACTCGGACCGCTTTGGAAGCCCCCCTGAAACTGTTGCCCTGCAAGGGTCAGCCCCTGATATCTCTGGAACCGCTTGCATGCAGGTGCCGGCGTCGTGTTCCACTCTGGGGTTCTTCGCCTATTGCGGGGCCGCGAAGATGAGCGGAAATTTGACCGTATACGTACGCGTCTCGAATTTCCAGAATGCGCAGCTGCTCACCCTACCGTCGCCAGATGTCGCTGTCGCCGGTTTGCTTGAAGGGATGTACTCCTACGATGGTGGCGTGGGGGATGAAACCTTGACACCGATATCTGGCTCGCTGACCGCCACGCTGTCGCTCAACAACCTCGACGTCCATTTCGATATGACCCTTCGTGGGCCGGGAGGTGAAGGCGCGGTCATCCAGAACGGCCGCGCGGCGAGCCTCAATGGCCATACGACCCCTGTCCAGAATTGCGACTAGATGAGCGCCCGTGCGGCTCCATCCTGTTCACCCTCGGCACGCCCATCTTGCTCAATTCGATTCCCGCGTTCGTGCTTGCCGTCGTCACCACCCTCGCCACAGTGCTGCGCACCTTTCTCGAAGACCGCACCCTTCGCCAAGAATTGCCAGGCTACCAACAGTACACAAAAACCGTGCAATACTGATTGCTGCCTTTCGTTTGGTGAAAGTCGGCCCGCCCTTGGGGAGAAGTGGCGCTTGTAGAGCGGCGATTGCGTATCGTCCGTCCCGCCACCGAGCGAAGCCTACTCGTCGGCTGGTTTGGGCAGCGCCTTTTGATCGCGGCTGACGAAGAGCTCGGCGTAGCCGAAAGTCGCGCGCCCGGAAATTCTGAGCACCGCCGGTGCTTGGTCCGGCGCCCCTCGGCCTTTGAGAGAGAAGTATCCGAACAGGGCGCGGCCTCGGTTTTCGACGCGCACGCCGGCGGGGAGCCGGATCTCGACGTAGCCCATGAACGCGCGCACGTCGATCTCGGTCAGGCCTGGAGCGAAGGTCGCGTGCGTGAGATCGAGCTCGACGTAGCCCAGGCGCCCGCGCACCTCGAGGCGGCGCGGGACCTCGCCGGTGATCCGTTGCTCCTGCCCCGAGAACAGCGCCGAGATGCGCTCGGCCGGCACGTCGCGGGGCTCTAGCGCTGCCGTCGCCTCCGCCGCAGTCGCCGGCAGGTCGGCGACGACCGCGTCCAGCTCCGCCGCGGTGGTGGCCGCGTTCACGCGCGCGAGCCGTGTCTCGAGCTCATCGGTGCCGACGTGATCCTCGGCGAAATAGTGACTAAGCGCCCGCGCGACTCGTTCGCGCGCAGCGGTGTCGATAGAAATGGTGGAAAGCCGTTCGTCAGGGGCGCCCATGGGCAGGAATGATACCAGCTCGCGTGCTCAAGCGGTCGTTGCGGGCCGCGGGTGGCGCGGCTCGTAGACCCCCAGCTGCCCGCCGCCCGGCAGCGTGACCTGGGTCAGAAGCCCCCAGCGTTCTTGGTGAATCTCGCTGCAGGGAAGCCCGTGCTGCTTCATGCGCTCGATGAACCCACGGACGTCGTCGACGATGAAGTAGAGCTCGTGCTTGCCCGACGTGCTCGCGGGATGGACCGCGACCTCGGACGGCGGCAACGCGAAGATCAACCAACCGCCGCCGACGTCCACGTTGGGCAACTCGAAGACATCGCGCAGGACCTTCCGATCCGCCTCCGGGTCGGAGCTGTATGTGTGCGCCGCTCAGTATCGCCATGGTGTTCAATCCCCTCGGGGCCAATTCTGGCGCGCCCGTGATTCGAGTGCCAGAGAGCTGCCGAGAGCGCGAAGGCTGCCGACGAAGTGCTTCGCAAAGGGCACGCGTTGGTCCTGGCGGAAACTGAGGACAGCGGGCTGGGAGCTGGACGAAGACGCTTCCACCGCTTGGGTGGCACGCGCCGCCAGCAATACTCGCCGATCGGCGTTATCATCGGCCATCGCAAGCTTGCGGCGAAGTTCAAGGATCGTCAGGAACCACAAGTCGCCGGGTAGAACTGTGTCCAGGAAACTCAACTCGAAGAAGGCACGAGAACGACGAGAGCGGAAACGGGCAAAACGCGCGCACCGGAATGGCCAGGACGGAAGACGCAAGCCTGATCGTATGCAGAAGCGAACAGATCCGTCTGCAACTGGAAGCTCAGTCCATTCAAACGACCAGAAGGAAGTGCTGCATCCGAGTCTCCGATACGTCTCTCCTTTCGCAACGGCCGAGCAGATATTCGGTCACCCCATGGCAGCTCGCGAACTGATTAGCCGGGTGGCTTCCTATTCTTGGAAAGGCAGTTTCTATCAATTGGCAGATCTCGCATTTCTGACCGCCAACGTGCCAGAGGGCCATCGCTCCGAGGTGGTGCGTAGACGTACGGTTGACGCTCTCCTCAGTCTTACGGGGACGCCAGAGGCGAGCGATCTCTTGCACAGGTGCCGAGCTGTCGCCACCCGAAACCGCGACCGCATTGTTCTCGCGCACGAGGAAGGGATCTCCTTCCTTCAGCATGTCGTGTTGCTTTACGGTGGGGAGGACGGCCCAATCCCAGTTGATTCGGAAATTGCTCTTTGGCTGGCAGCGGTGAACGACCATCTGTCTTATCGCGACAACCGCGCGGATCTGGCCTCGGACGAGCAGCAATTGATGGCTAACATGCTCCGCTACGCCCGGTTCAACAACTACCCCGACGTGCTTCGCGAGCTGGTTCGGTCATACCTGATCTTCAGGGACCCCCCACCACATCGACCCATGGAAGCGATCTGGCAGACTCTGCAGAGCACTGCCTTTCCGGATATCGGTTTTCACGACTTCTTCGAAGCAGAGCTCGGGCCGCTTTACATTTTGAGCACGCAGCTCTGGGGAGTACCAGGAAGCGAATACTCGGCGCCGAAAATCGACTTCAGGGTCTTCTTTTCGAAGACTGCCCTTTCCAAGGACCGAGTAACCAGCTTTCTGAGGACCATGAGCAAGTCCCGGACAGACCTGCGCGATGAAATCGCCAGAGAGCTTCGCCAGGACGGACTTCCTCTCGCTCCGTTCGCCCTGCGGCACAGCCCCTTTGTCGAGTTCGATGAGAATGTGCTGGTCGGAGCATCGCCGGGTGCCTTGCTATCACAACTTCGGACTGGCCTCTGGGCGAGATACCTATCTGCGGCGAAGCAGTTGGACGCCAGAAGTGGAGCCACAACATGGTTGTCTGGGTTCGGCTACATGGTGGAATATTGGTGCCGAAGGGTGGCACTCGACGCACAGAATGCTTGTGCCTCTGCCCGCGTGGTCTTGTCTAAAGCGGCAGGTTCGAATGATGAGGTTGAGGATGTCGTCGCCATGGAGGGCAACGTCGCGATCTTGTTTTCGGTCAAGAGTCGACTGATGACGGAAGCCATCGCACGCGGGACAGCCTCTGTCGAAAATGCGCTTGGTTGGCTGGAGAGTTTCTTCTTCGAGAACAAGAAGGACGATCATCGCGGCGGAGCCGTGCGCCTGGTGAGTTCTCGCATCGATAAACTTAGAAGAGGGGACTTTGAAGTGCTTGGCATAGATCGGTCAGCTCGGGTGTATCCCATGATCGTCACATACGACAATTTCGGCTTGGTCGATCTCCACTACCAGTGGCTCGAAAAGCGATCGAACGCTGAGGGGTTGCTTCAGCAAGATGGAGTCGGCCCGCTGGCGGTCATCCGCATGGAGGAGTTCGAAGATCTGTTGGCACTCCTCGCCCAAGGGAAACACGTTGCTTCGCTACTTGGGTCGAGAGAGTCCATGAATCAACACCGGCGACTTGACCAGCTCATCCATGAGATTGGGCTACGGCCGGAGCGACTTCCGCTGTTCGAGAAGGAGATGCGCGCTTTGCACCAGCGGATCATGGACAAGCTATTCGGGCATAGAGCGGGCAATCGCTAGCCCCCTTGGCAGCACACCATACCGCCGATGAAACGAGGGATCGCGCCGCCGCCTTCCGGGCAGCCGGCTCGAGGATGGCGGCGCGGAGCACGCGGCTGAACGCCGGGCTCGTCGGCTGCAACGGATCTGACGGCTCCCCTTGTGACCCGCTGTCGAGCCGCGTACACCAGCGCGCTCAAGCCCGGTGGGTGGCGCCGTTCGCGGGGCCAGGCGTTCGCCCACCGAAGAAAGAGTGCCGAATCTTGGGAACCCCAGGACTGGCGAATCCGTCATACGGGGGGGGCAAGCAGGGGCCCGTGGGGAAACCAGGGCGGCTCCAGGTCTTGCCAACCAGCTCAAAAGGAGATCCATGAATTCAACGTTAAAGAAGACTATCTTCGTTCTGTCCGCCTTGCTGCTGCTGGCGTCGCCAGCTGTCTACGCGCGAGGCAGGGGGAACCCGACGGGCGCTCCGGGCAGCCGATTCGCCGCCGAGCATCCGCGTCGCAATCAAGTCAACAAGCGCGTGGACAACCAGCGCGAGCGCATCAACGAAGGCGTAAAGAACGGCCAGCTCGGCAAGGGCCAGGCACGGCAATTGCGCGCCAACGACCGGGCCATCAAGGCCCAGGAGCACGCCGAGGTGAAGGCCAACGGCGGCCACCTGACCAAGGCCGAGCAGCGTCAGCTCAATCAGGAAGAAAACGCCAACAGCAAGCTGATCCACGACGAGAAGCATCCGGCCGGGAAATAGCGGCGAGCGACGGGATCATGATGCTGAAGCCCCAATCAGCCGGCTGGTTTGCGCGCCACGATCATGGCGCCGTAGTCGCGCGTGGCAAAGCCTTCGGGATCATGATGTGCCAGGACGGCGCGTTAGAAATCGGCGCGGAAGGTGTCGTGCAGATCCTCGGGGATGGCGGACAGGAAGTTGCCGAACGAGTTGGCCTCCATGAAGTCGATCATCTCACGCGCGCTGGCCATTCGCCGCACACGTTCCATCACGTGTAGCTCGGCCAGGTCGAGCCCGGCGGCCAGCACCATGGTGATGATCTCGGTGACCGTGCTGCACTGATGGACCAGGGCGAATTTCTCCAGGCGCAGCCTCCCGCCGTAGGCCGGCTGCGCGAACACGGAGCCGAGCACCTTGGACATGGTGCTCGCAGCGTGTAGCTCCCAGGGCAAGGTGGTGAAACCCAGCTTGCCGCCCGGCCGCAACACGCGCGCGATCCCGGCCAGCGCCTTGGGCTTGTCTGGCACCCAGTGAAAGACCGACGACATGCACACGCCATCGAAGCTGCCGTCGGAAAATGCGCCCAGATCCTCGGCGTAGCCGATCTGGAAGCGGCCCCCCGGCACACGCTCGCGTGCGAGCGCGATTCGTTCCGCCAGTGGATCGATGCCGACCACCTGACCGCCCGGGCCCACTCGCTCGGCAATCCACTCGGCCAGCCGTCCGGTACCGCAGCCCACGTCGAGCACACTCGCGCCCGCTTGCAATCCCATGCGCTCGACCAGTCCCTTGCCGGACTGAAACTGGGTATCGCTCAGTCGGTCGTAGTCCTTCGCCAACTTCGAACTATCGTGCTCGTACGAGGTCATGCGAAGAGGATGCCAAGAATGTCGAGGGGGAACCAGTCATCTGTCGCCACCTCCAGGTGAGCGCCTGAGTCGGGCCAGAGGGGCACGGTGCCGCTGACCGGTGGCATCCCACGCCGAAGCCGCGGCTTGGGACGTAGTCCCGAAGGTTGGTTCCACGGTCATGTCGTGGAGGTGATTCGCGCCCGGGGGCGAGCTTCCGCCGTCAGTTGACGGCCGCGCAGAACTGCTTGGTCGTAAGGCCGTCGCCGCCGGACCAGATTTCGAAGCCGGCAAAGACAAGGCTTAGATACATGCTGCTCGTCACACCGTAGCTGTTGGTCACCGAGTCTTGGATGAAGTTGTTCAAATCGTACGACAGCGCGTCGAGCGGCGTACTGCTGACATACGAAATGCACGGCGGATCCGTGCTGCTGTCTACCCACACGTCCCAAGTACCGGGAACGCCGCTGACGGTCTGGCCTGGATGGTTTGGCGCCGTTCCCGTGGTTTGCGGAACTCCGCCGCGGGGCTGGCGATCGGCGGGCTTGTACAACCACACCATCAGGTAGGCGCCGCCCTTGCCGGGCGAGCTGGCCATCGTGCCGAGCTTGGCATTGGTGGCCGTGAACCACACATCGTAGGTCGCGTTGAAGTTCGACGTGTCGAACGTGCTGGCGTTGGTGGAAAAGATCGTGGGAACCGATTTGATGGCAGAGACCTGCAGGGGCAGGTTGCTTCCCACCGTCGTGTGGTTCTGGTACGAGCCGATGAAGATCGTCGGGAACCCCATGGGATCGCCGTCGCTGGCCGGCACCGAAGCACCTTGTGAATTTTCCACGGTCATCGACAAACCATTGATGCCGACCGTCTGGCCGCCGAACTTGTGCCACCAGTTGGTCATCGTGTGGTACGTCTTGGTCGACCCGGTCACGGTGATTTCGCCGTCCTGGTACTGCTTGGTGAACGACAGGGAGCTGGTCGAGGTGTCGGTGCAGTCCACGGTAGCCGTGGTTCCGCCGGTGGCCGAGGCACCGCCCGAGCCAGCCACGCCACCGGTGCCAGCCGCGCCGCCAGTTGCACCACTGCCAGCCGTCCCGCCCGAGCTGGCCGTGCCACCGCTACCGGCCATCCCACCCGCGCCTGTCCTTCCTCCGCTGCCGGCCGTGGCACCCGTACCGCCGCTACCAGCCGCGCCACCGGTGCCCATCCTTCCGCCGCTACCAGCTCCGCCGCCGGAGGCCAAGTTGCCGCCCGTCACAGTCGCGCCGCCAGTACCGGTCGATCTGACCGAGCCGCCCGAGCCCGAGCTGCCCCCGCTGGCCGTAGTGCCGCCCGCTCCAGTGGTTCCACCCAAGTCGGCCGTCCCACCCGTGGCCGTCGTTCCGCCATTCCCTGTCACGCCGCCCGATCCGACCTGCCCACCCGATCCGGCGGATCCGCCCGTGCCCGAGCCAGTGCCTTTGTTGTTGGAGCCGCACGCGAGAATCGCGCCGGTAATGGCCGCAATCATCGCTGCCGTAACGAGTGGTCTCGCAAATCGCATGGGATGTCCTTCCTTGAAACAGGGATCCCTCGCTGCCCCGTCATCAGCCTCAAGGGTTAGGACACACACCAGGCCCCGATTGAGCAACCGCGGTGGTCTCTACTTCGGGTTGGGCGTGACATGGGAACCCTTGGAGGATTCCCATGTCATCGGTTTCGCAGGGCTGCTATCCGTCTACTTTGCAGTCGATGACGGTCGCGACTTCGACTTCTTCTGGATTGGACCAGGTTCCGGTCGCCAGCCAACGCACGCGGACGCCGCCCACCTTGCCGGCAATCTTCAAGTTGCACTTCGCAGTGAAGCGCTTGAGTTGATCGCGTGGCTTCTCCGGCGGCTCCGACTTGAAGCGGGCTTCCAGCGCGGGCTGAAGGAAGAGTCCTGGGATCAGGTAGAGGTGCCGATCCGTGGTGTAGAAGGGTTTGAGCTTGTTCTTCTCGTCGCCGTGCCACGGCATGTTCTCGTCGGAGAAGCCGCAGCGATAGGGATCGATGCCCGTGGAAGCGGCGCAGTCGACGTCCGCGCGATCGGACGTGATCAGGGTGATATCCGCGGCCACCGTGCCAGACACCGCGCCAGGCGAGCCCGGCGTGCGCTGCATGGCCAGGGCCGCGCCGACGATGACGACCGCGCCTACGCCGAGTCCGATGAAAACCCGTCTGCGAGAGGCGTTGGGTGGTACGGCATCGGTCGATTTCTCGGGCGACTCGCCCCCGACCTGGTGCTCCCCGGCGGGTGCCTTGGGCGATTCGGATTGTGCTTCCGCGCTTGCGCGCTTGTCCTGTTCGCTCTCCACGTTGACTCGTCCTTTCGTCTCGTTTGCATCTGGCCGCTAGGCTGACCGCCAGCCTTCGGCACTGTGCGACACCTGCTGATGCGTATGGCGATCCACCGCATCCGCCGCAGGTTACTCATAGAAGGCCCTTTTGGGAATGGTATCGTGCAGTCTAGATACCCTGGTGGCCCCTGCTACCGCAAGGCATGATGGCCCGGCCCGATGGACATGACCAGCCAAGAGCTTCAAGAAACGGCCGCAACTCCGCCATCACCGCAAGATTTCGACCCCCAATCCGAGGGCCCAGGTGCCCCCGCGCCAGCCTCCGCAAAATTCGACACCATCCGATTCGCCATCACCACCCTTTGCGTCGGCCTTCTGTGCTTGGGGGTCATCTGGCGATTCGTCGATTTGGACTACCCGCGCACCTTCAGCTTCGACGAACATCATTTCGTCAGCAACGCGCGCAACTACATCGCCCACCGAGCCGACTGGAACGACCATCCGCCTCTCGGCAAGCTGGTCCTCGTACCAGGCATGCTGCTCTTTGGCGACCGCGGCCTCGGGTGGCGGCTGTCCTCGGCGATCTTGGGCTTGGCCATGGTCGTCCTGGCCAGTCTCTCGGCGGCCAAGATCTTCGACGACAAGCGGGTTGGCCTCGTGACCGCGACCTTTCTCGCCATCGACGGGTTCTTCATTTCCTATGCCCGCACGGCGCTCATCGATAACCCGCTGACTGCGTTCATCTACGCGGCCCTGGCCCTGATGCTGTGGGCGCGGTCGCTGCGCTGGTTCGCCGGTGCCGCGCTTTGCGTGGGCCTGGCGGTGGCAAGCAAGTGGACCGGCGTGTGCGTCTTGCTGCTTGCGCCTATTCTTCTACGCCGCGCGGGCAAATCGATCTGGCACACCGCCTGGATGTTCGCGCTGGCCTCGCTGGTGTATGTCGCCGTCGGCGCCGCGGCCCTGCACCTGACTCGGCAGCCCATCTCGATGTCCGGCATGATACGCTCGAACTGGAGCCTTCTGCAGCACCACGCCGGCTTCACCACCTGGGACAATGCCGCCAGCTCGAAGTGGTACACCTGGCCCTTCCTGTGGCACCCCATCGTCATGCACCACGAGGGCATCGGACAGGGCATGGTGCGTGCGACCTCGACCATCGGCAACCTGCTGCTTTGGTTCGGCACCACGGCCTCTATCGTGCTGGCTCTTGTAGGCTTGGCCCAGGCCGTGTTTCGCTGGCTGCGCAGGCGGTTGACCTTCGCCCCCGCACAACGGCACGACGCCCTGGTGTTGACCGGCATGGTGGCGCTCATGCTGCCTTTCATCGTGAGCCACAGGCAGTCGTACATATTTCACTACCTCGGCGCCTACGGCCTTGGCCTGGGGCTTCTCGCATCCCGCGTGGTGCGCATCGAGAAGCGTTCGTCGCTGGCCGCTCTAGGCTTTCTCGTCTGCGCGGCAGCCGTATCGATGCTCTATCTGCCGCTGTGGATAGGCGCCCCCCAAAGTCTGCACGCCTTCCTCATGCGCCTGCCCTTCCCCGGCTGGCGCTAGGACGCGTAGGCGGAGCCGGGCTTAGCCCGGCGAAGCCAGGGCGCGGGAGCATCTGTCTAGGATACGCAGGAAGAATCTACCGGCGCGGGAGGGTCCGGATGGATCTCTTGTGCTCGCCCGTTCCTTCACCGATCATGCCAACCATGACTGGACCCGAGTTGCTTGAACGATATGCAAAGGGAGAGAGGGACTTCAAGGGGGCGGACCTCGCCGGGGCGTACCTCGAAGGCGCGGACTTAACCCCCAACGAGTCCCGCACCTTCTGGATGGAGATCGAGCTGTCATGAAAAGACTGATCGCGCTCGTGGCGTTGGGTTGTGGCACGGGGCATGTGCGAACGGCGGAGCCAGTAGCGCCCGCGAGGGCGGCGCTGGCGTTCGTTGACGTCTCGGTCGTCCCGATGGACGCGGAGCACGTGCTGGAGCACCAGACCGTCCTGATCTGCGGAGACCGGATCGCCGAGCTCGGCCCGGCGGCGAGCACGCGTGTCCCTGACGGCACCATACGCATCGACGGCCATGGCAAGTGGCTGATGCCTGGCCTCGTCGACATGCACGTGCACCTGAGCGATGCGGACGACGGCACGCTCTATGTCGCCAACGGCGTCACCACCATCCGCAACATGTGGGGCACACCCCAGACGCTCGCCACGCGCGCCGATTACGCCGCTGGGCGCGCGCTTGGCCCCACGGTTTACACCACAGGTCCAATCCTCGACGGCAAGCCGGTTGTCTGGGACGGCTCCATCGCCATCGAAAACCCCGAAGACGCCGACAAGGAGCTCGCCTCCGAAAAGGCGGCCGGCTACGACTTCGCCAAGGTGTACGAGCGGCTCGGCAAGGACGCATACCTCGGGATTCTCACGGCCGCGAAGAAGCACGGCCTGCGCGTCGTCGGCCATGTTCCCAACGCCGTGGGGCTCGACAGCGTGCTCGCTGCCGGCGGCCAGGAATCGATCGAGCACTTGACCGGCTACCTCATGGCCATGCAAGCGGACCACTCGCCGGCGCTGGGGAAATCCGAATTTGGGGCGAATACCCGAGTGGCCATTGCCCACGTCGACGAGACCAAGCTCGCTGATGTCGTTCGCCGCAGCAAAGCCGCCGGTGTATGGAACTGCGTGACGCTCCTCTACACCAAACGCTTTGCCGCGCTCGACGATCGCGATGCCCTGCTTCGCTTGCCCGCCGTGAAATACGTGTCGCCCGTGCTGCTCGCCGTCTGGGATCCCAAGAAGGATTTCCGTACGCAAGGCATGACCGCCGATGACTTCGCAGCCGTGCGCGCTCACGCCGCCTTTAACAGGCGCATGACCCGCGCGCTGCACGACGCCGGTGCGCGCCTGCTCCTCGGTACCGATACGTCGAATCCCTTCGTCATCGCCGGGTTCGCCGTGCACGAGGAGCTGGCGTTGCTCGTCGAGGCGGGGCTCACGCCCTTCGAGGCGCTGCGCGCCGGTACCGCTGATGCCGCTGAGTTCCTGCACGCCGAGCGCGAATTCGGTCGGGTCGCGCCCGGGCTGCGCGCTGACCTGATCCTCGTCGACGGCAATCCCTTGGCCGACGTGCACAATGCCGCGCGCGCGAGCGGGGTGGTCTTGCGAGGCCAGTGGCTCCCCGCCACCAAACTCGAAGCGGCCCTCGATCAGCTCGCCCAGGATCGCGCCGGGCCGACCGCATCGGCCACAGGCGGCCTTGATTGGTTTCAGTCGGCGCCTCCGCTCGCGCTCACCGGCGGCCAGGTCGCCTGGCGCGCCACCTTCGACGAGAGCTTCGACGGCGTGCCCGTGGGCGCAACGCGCCTCGCCGTCGAGGTCCACCAGGGTGGCCGCCGAACCATCGTAGCGCAAACCGCCGCGCGCCCGCCACGCCCGAAGCTGTCGACGCTGCGCTTGGAGCTCGATCCCTCGGGCCACGCCAACGAGCTCACGCTCGACGAGGACGGAAAGCGCCACGGCACCGCCACGGCCTCCGGGGGAAAAGCGCATCTCACCGGCGACCTCGGCGGGAAGCCCGTCACCGACGAGATTCCCATGGGCGCGGACGACGTGTTCGATCGCTTCGAAGCCGCGACGCTGTTGTCGGTCGCTGAACGCGCCTTCCAGCTCGCGCCCGGCGCCACGGCCGTGGTTCGGGGCGTGCTCGTGTTTCTGGCTCCCGTTGCCAGCGTAAAGCCCGGTGTGAAAGACGAGATCTACGAGATCACGCGCAAGGCCGACGGGGCGCACGGCGAGCACACCTACGACTTCATGGATCAGACGCCCTTCGGAAAGATGTCGGGGGCAATGATAATCGATGCGGACGGGCACCTGGTGTCGGTCGTCTTCCGCGCGTCGTTCGGCGAGATCAAGATCGAGCGGTCGTCGCCGCCCCCCTAGATCGGGTAATGGGAGATGCGGTTTGGTGAAGGAGAAGGGGCGCCCGTTCGGACATCCACTGTGAACGTCGATTCCGAAGGGTCGTCGGGTCGAACACCTTGAAAGGGGAACCCTTTCAGGGTTCCCATCAAAATCAATACAGCTCGACTTCGCCCAGGTGGAAGAAATTGGGCGGCGTGTTCTTCAGGCGCACGTATCGGCCTTCGGCGTGGAGGCCCTTGGCGGTCCACTTGTCGAAGGTCTGCTTGCGTTCGGCGACCTGCGTGTAGTTCACATTGTCCTTGCTGACTTCCACCTTCAGGGGTACAGCCCGCTCCTCGAAGCCATCGGGTCGGTTGTAGACGACGATCTTGTTGAACTTGCGCACCTTCCCCAGGTCGATCACGACCCACTGCTGACCGCCATCCATGGTGTGGAAGCCGAGCGTGTCGGGATCGCCATCCACGAGCAGGGAGTGATCCACGCCCTGGCCGGGATATTGGCTGCTGACCGTGACCGCGGCGTGCAGCGCGATATTCGGCCCGCCGAGTTTCACGCTGAGCCACCTGCCGGCAAAACCAACCACCAGGGCCAACGCCACGCCAACCACCAGCACGCGCGACCAGCGAGCGAAGAGCGCGCGACCGAGCCGATTGGACTCGATCTCGAGCGGCTCTGCCAGGCGCATGACCAGATCGTGCAAGCCGGCGGCGAACGAATCGCGCTCCTCGCCAGCGAGCTTCGCGATGCTCGCATCCCGGTCCGGTCCAAGCATAGCCATCAATGTCGCGGCATGCTCCACCGTGAGCTTGCCCCAGGCTGCGTCCACGACCGGAATCTTGCGGGCGTTTTCCCAGTCGCTCGGACCAAGCGAACCGGGGCCGGCGAGCAGCCCCGAGCGTGCCAGATGCGCGCGGGTGAGCAGCTCGACGGCGGTTGTGTCGAGCAGCAGAACCGCCCAGCTTCCTTTTCCGGTCTCGCCAATTTTGACGACGTCGTCGCAGATCTGTCGTGCGACGTCGTACCAGGCGAAGCCTGGCTGCCCGGGGCCAAAGGTATTTTCCCGCGCTTCGGCCACGCGCGGCCCTAACCACAACACCCTGCCAAGCCAACCCGACGCCGGCTTCGACTTCGCCTCGGTTGTCTGCCCGCTCACATTCTCGTTCTTGTCGTCGCTCATGACGCTGCCGTTTATACCCCAGACTCGCCCGTCTGTGTACAGCAGCTATCTTCGACTGGTGCCTAGAACTTCGCACTGACTTCGGCGTCGGCTTCGAGCACCTTGCGCAAGCGCGCCTCGCGCTCGGCGGCCACTCGCTGGGCAAGCGCCGGATCAGAAACTGCCATAATCTGCGCGGCCAAGAGCCCCGCGTTCTCGGCACCACCAATGGCGACCGTCGCGACGGGAATTCCGGGCGGCATCATGGCGGTGGACAACAGCGCATCCATGCCTTGCAGGCTGCCAGAGGAGATAGGGATCCCGATCACAGGCCGGGTGGTGTGCGCAGCCACACTCCCGGCCAGGTGCGCGGCACCGCCGGCGCCGCAGATGAAGACCTTGGTTCCCGTGCGCGCGGCTTCGCGCACGAAGGCCGCGGTCTGCTCCGGCGTTCGGTGCGCCGAAAGCACACGCACCGCCACGCGCAGTCCGAGATCCTTGAGCACGTCGGCGGCTGGTTTCATGGTGGCGAGGTCGGACTTCGACCCCATCAAGATGGCAACGTCGCAGGTGGTATCGCTCATGGTGTTCCTCGCAGTCCGATGTCTTTGCGAAAGTGCATGCCGGGCCAGGTGATGCGAACAATGCTAGCGTAGGCGCGTGCGCGCGCCTCTTCCAGGTTGACCCCATTGGCGGTCACGCCCAGCACGCGCCCGCCATTCGTGACCAGTCGCCCGCGGCTGCGCTTGGTCCCGGCGTGAAAGACGACGGTTTCGCCGTCGCCGCCAGGAAGTTGTCCGTCGTCGCCCAGGCCGGCGATGGCGTCACCGGAGCGAACCTTGCCAGGATAGCCCTCGGCGGCCAAGACCACGCAAACGGCCAGGCCTGGCAACCAGTCCGGGGAGCGCAGGGGCAGTTGCCCCGAGGCCGCGTCGAGCAACCAGGGCAGAAGATCCTCGTCCAGGCGCGAAAGCACGGCCTGGGTCTCGGGATCGCCGAAGCGGCAGTTCCACTCGATGACCATGGGTCCGCGATCCTTTGTCAACATCAGGCCGCCGTAGAGCAAGCCACGAAACGGTCGGCCTTCCTCTGCCATGGCCGCGACCAGCGGTGCGAAGATGGTGCGCGCGATGGATTCGGCGAGTGCCTTGTCCACCAGCGGCGAGGGCGAATAGGCGCCCATGCCGCCCGTGTTTGGCCCGCGATCTCCGTCGAGAACCGCCTTGTGGTCCTCGGCCGAGTCGAGCAGCACGAAGCGCGTGCCGTCGCACAGGGCCATCATGGAAACCTCGCGGCCCACCAGGCGCTCCTCGATCACGACGCGCGCGCCGGCGTCGCCGAAGATGCGATCGACCAGCATGGAGCGCACGGCTTGTTTCGCCTCATCGTGCGTGGACGCCACCACCACGCCCTTGCCGGCACACAGGCCGTCGGCCTTGACCACCACGTTGCCGGGCTGGGCATCCACGAAGGCGTCCGCGGCTGCGACATCCGAAAAACTGCCGTACGCCGCGGTCGGAATCCCCGCCTTGCGCATGAGATCCTTGGCGAACTGTTTCGAGCCCTCGATCTCGGCGGCGGCTCGCGAGGGACCGAAGAAGCGGATGTGCGCGGCGGCGCACGCATCGCCGAGCCCCGCCATGAGCGGAACTTCCGGACCGCACAACACCAGATCGACCTTCTCCTTACCGGCCAGAGCAACCAGGGCGGCCGTGGCGTCGGCCCCGACCTTGGACATCGTGACCCTGCCCTCCGCCATACCCCGGCCCATAGCCTCGATGCCTGGATTCCCCGGCGCCGCGATCAGGTGATCGCACAAAGGGCTTTGCAGAAGCTTCCAGGCCAGGGCGTGCTCGCGCCCACCCGAGCCGACCAGCAAAATGCGGTACCCCATGTGCTAGTGCCGGAAGTGGCGCTCGCCCGAGAAAAGAAGCGCGATCTTGTGCTCGTTGGCCGACGCGATGACCTCGTCGTCGCGCACCGAGCCGCCCGGCTCGATGACCGCCGTCACCCCGACCTTGGCCGCCTCGTCGAGGCCGTCGCGGAAGGGGAAGAAGGCGTCCGAGGCCAGCACCGAGCCCTTGAGCGGGAGCTGCGCTTTCGACACCGCCAATTTCACCGAGTCCACGCGCGACATCTGGCCGGCGCCCACGCCCAGGGTGCGACCGCCACCCACGAACACGATGGCGTTGGACTTCACGTGCTTGGCCACGCGCCAGGCGAAGTCCAGATCGTCGAGCTCGGCTTGGGTCGGCGTGCGCTGGGAAACCACTTTGGCCGCACTGGCGGCGCAGGTCGTGGCGTCGGTGGCTTGCACCAGAACGCCGCCCGAAACCGTGCGCATGTCGAGTTGTCCCGGGGCCGGCGGGGCCATGGCCGCGCGCAGAAGGCGCAGGTTCTTCTTGGCCGAAAAGACCTTGAGCGCCTCGGGCGAGAATTCCGGAGCCACGATGCATTCGAGGAACACCTCGGCCATCAGCTTGGCCAGATCTTCCTCGACCTTGCGGTTGAAGGCCACGATACCGCCGAACGCAGAGGCCGGATCGGTCTCGCGCGCCAGCTTGTAGGCATCGAGCACAGAGACCTTCGATACTGCGACGCCGCAGGGGTTGGTGTGCTTGATGATGCACGCCGCGGGCGCCGAGAACTCCGCGCACACCTTCATGGCCGCGTCCAGGTCGAGCAGGTTGTTGTAGGAAAGCTCTTTGCCCTGGATAACGTCGGCGCGCGCCAGCGACATGCCCGAGGGCGCATCCCAGGCATAAAACGCCGCCTTTTGGTGCGGATTCTCGCCGTAGCGGAGGGTGCGGTCGAGGTGCAGCGCCGGGTGCAGGGTGGCGGAAAAATCGGATACGGCCTCTCCGTTTTCGGTCAGGCGTCCGAGGTGGCTGGCGATGGCGCCGTCGTAAGCCGCGGTGTGGGCGAAGGCCTTGCGGCAGAGCTCGAAACGCAGGGCCTGAGAAAGCTCGCCGCGGGCTTCGATCTCGGTGAGCACGCGATCGTAGTCGGCCGGATCCACGACTACGGCCACGCGCTCGTGGTTCTTGGCCGCCGAACGCACCATGGCCGGACCGCCGATGTCGATGTTCTCGATGACGTCCTCGAAGGAAGCGCCCCGCGCGACGGTCTCGCGGAAGGGATAGAGGTTGACCACCACCAGGTCGATGGCGTCGATGCCGTGCTCGCGCATCTGCTTGCGGTGCTCGTCGGTGGCGCGGCCAAGGATCCCGCCGTGCACACGCGGGTGCAGGGTCTTGACCCGGCCATCGAGCATCTCGGGAAAGCCGGTGAAGTCACTCACGTCCTTCACGGGGATCTGGGCCTCGCGCAGGGCACGCGCGGTGCCGCCGGTGGAGAGGATCTCGACGCCCAGCTTGGCCAGACGCTTGCCGAGATCCAGAATGCCTTTCTTGTCCGATACCGAAATCAGAGCACGAGCGACCTTTTGCATGAGCGGATTCTTACCATAGGCGTGTCCGGTTTCGTCTGCCTTGCTGCAAAGGCGAGCGCCACGATGCGCGATCGCGTAATCGGACGATCGGCCTTGTCATCGCGCGCTTTTTGTCCCAAAGATCCAACCCATCGCCATGACGGACATCAACACGGGAAAAACAGCGAAGCTGGACATCGAAGGCAAGGTTCTTGAGCTGCCCATCGTCGAGGGAACCGAACAAGAGCGAGGTCTGGACGTCTCCAACCTTCGCTCTGCCTCGGGCTACATCACCCTGGATGACGGCTATGGCAACACCGGCTCGTGCCAGAGCTCCGTCACCTTCATCGACGGTGACAAGGGCATTCTGCGCTACCGCGGAATCCCTATCGAGGAGCTCGCCGAAAAGTCGAATTTCGTCGAGACGGCCTACCTGCTCATCTATGGGCACCTGCCGACCAAGCCCGAGCTGCAGCGTTTTTCGCAGCTATTGACCAAGAACGAAAACCTGCACGAGGACATGAAATTCCACTTCGAGGGCTTTCCCTCGACGGCGCACCCCATGGCCATTCTCTCGTCCATGATCAATGCCTCGGGCTGCTTCTATCCAGGCCTTTTGCAGAGGGCCGGGCGCGACGAATTCGACATCCACGCCGCGCGCCTGATTTCACAGGTGCGCACCATCGCGGCGTTCTCGTACCGCAAGTCCCGTGGCCTGCCCATCATCTATCCCAAGCCGACCTACCGCTACACGGCCAACTTTCTGCACATGCTGTTCTCGGACGTGTACGAGGACTTCGAGCTGCGCCCGGAAGTGGTGCACGCCCTCGACCTGATTTTCCTACTCCACGCCGACCACGAGCAGAACTGTTCGACCTCGACAGTGCGTATGGTTGCCTCAGCGCAGGCCAACCTGTTCGCCAGCGCCGCCGCGGGTGTGTGCGCGCTATGGGGACCGCTGCACGGCGGCGCCAACCAGGCCGTCATCGAGATGCTGACCGACATCCACAACTCGGGCGACAACGGCTCGCGCTTCATCGCCGCGGCGAAGGAAAAGGGCAGCGGCAAGAAGCTGATGGGCTTCGGCCACCGCGTGTACAAGAACTACGACCCGCGTGCCCGCATCATCAAGAAGGCGTGCGACAGCTTGATCGTGGCACTCAAGATCGACGACCCGCTGCTCGACATCGCCAAGCGCATGGAAGAGGCCGCCCTGTCCGACGCCTACTTCGTCGAGCGCAAGCTATACCCCAATGTGGATTTCTACAGCGGCATCATCATGCGCGCCCTCAACATCCCGACCGAAATGTTCACGGTCGTCTTCGCCATCGGCCGCATGCCGGGTTGGATCGCCCATTTCAAGGAGATCCAGGATGATCCCAAGTCGCGCATCTACCGGCCGCGCCAGATCTACGTGGGGCGGCCGCTCAATCACTACGTGCCCATCGACGAGCGCCGGGTGGGTTAGCGCCACGCCTTGGCCAGCACGACAGATTGATCTCGGTTCGCGGGCCTACAGCGAGGTCCTGCATTTGCAGCATGATCTCGTGGCCCAGCGACAGGCCGGAACCATTCCGGATACGCTGATCCTGGTCGAGCACCCCGACACGATTACGACGGGGCGCTCGGCTCGGCCGGAGAATGTCCTGGATGCAGGCGACGTCCCGGTGTTCGCCATCGAGCGCGGCGGCGACGTCACCTACCACGGCCCCGGCCAGATCGTGGCGTATCCGATCTTCTTGCTGCGCGAATCGGAGCGGGATCTGCACCGCTACCTGCGGGGTCTGGAAGAGACCATCTTGCGCGCCCTCGCGGATTTCCACGTCGCGGGCACGCGGCGGCCTGGCCTGACCGGAGTCTGGACTGCGAACGAAGGCGCGCCACGCAAGCTGGCCTCCATCGGCGTCGCGGTCCGCAAGTGGGTCACCCTGCATGGACTCGCGCTCAACGTCAACACCGACCTCGCGCGCTTCGCCGCCATCCACCCCTGCGGATTCGACGCCGGCGTGATGACCTCGATGGCGCGCGAGCTCGGGCAGCCTGTGGACTTCGTCGCGGTCAAGAACGCACTGACCAACCACATCGCGGCCGTGTTCGATCGCGCGTGGCTACCGACGGTCGACTCTCCATGACGAATAGGGCAGTATCTTCGTCTGTGCACATCGCGGCCGACCGATCTTTGAGTCTTCCCTTTCCTTTCGTGGCGCTGGCCGCGGGCTTTGTCGTTCTGCTCTGTCCCCGCACGCCACGTGCCCAGGCTCTGACCGATTTGCCCGATGCTGCCCCTGCAACCGATTCGGCCCCCGCTGCGGCCCCCATCGCGGTGGCACCGCCCGTGGCAAGCCAAGCGCCGCCCGCCCCCGGCGACGCCATCAGGGCGCAGGTCGGCACACGCGCCGCCTTGCGGGCGCAAAATCCCAACTCGCGCAGGAAGATCAACGACGTGGGAATGGACGGCGAAGCCGACGTCGTGGCCTGGGGACAGGTGCATCCCTTCCTGAAATGGCAGGCTGGCTTCATCGGAGGCTTCGGTCCGCAGACCGGAGCGACCAGAGCGGCCCTACTCGATCTGGTGGCCAAGCTGGAATTCGCCGAAGCCTTCAATCTGTGGCTCGGCCGCATGCCCATCCCATCCGATCGCGCCAGCCTCAGCACAGTGTGGGCCATCACGCCCTGGACCCTGCCAGGCAGGTATAGCGTCTTTGCCCCCTTCGCGATGACAGACGCCCGTCCCGCCCCCGGTCCGCGGATGGGCGACGCCGACGATCGAGGCGATGGCGCCACGCTGTGGGGGCAGCTCGGCGGTGGCATGTTCAAATATTACCTGGGCGTTTTCGGCCTCGACCAAGCGGACACCAGCCCGCTCTACTCGGCGCGGTTGTCCCTGAGCTTGCTCGGACCCGAGCCCGGCTTCCGTTCAAGCAGCACCTACTTCGGCAGCAAGGATGTTCTCGGGCTCGGTGTCGGTGCCCAGCACCGCACCGGCGACTCGCGCCCGCCCGCGACAGACACGACGCCGACGAGCGACTTCAACGAGCTCAACGCTGATCTGCTCTTCGAAAAGGGCGGCAACACGGCGGGCGTCCTCGATCTAGAGGGCTCCTTCGCCAAGCTTTGGGGCGATAATGAGCTGGCGAGCTACCAGTTCTTCGCCCTAGCCAGCTACCTCATGCCCGTCGAGATTGGCATCGGGAAGTTGCAACCGCTCGTGAGAGCCCAGCACGCGGGCAAGGGCAAGGCCTCTGACGCGAGCGACTTCACCAGCCTCGATGCCCAGCTCGGCTACATCATCGACGGCTTCCACGCACGACTGCTGGGCGTGTACCAGTACGCCAAGGTCCAGGGCCAAACCGAGAACGCGGTCCTCTTCGGCCTGCAGCTTCTGTCCCGCGCGAAGTAGAAGGCTAGCCGGCTCGGAATTGGAAGTCACGCTGGCGCACAACCTTCTCCTCTTCCAGATCTACGAGAAACGCGGTGCCCTCGCCCACCATGCCGTTGAAGGACCGCAGGTACCAGACATCCACGCCCCAGCGGCCGTGACCGCTCTCGCTCGGCGGACACCACTCGGCAGCCTCGAGATCGCCAAGCCCAGGCGGGCGCGCGCGCGTTTCGCTGGCCACTTCCTTGAAATGGTTGGAGGCACGGGCGATCTGCTCGGCCTTGCGCGCGGCCTTGGGCTCGATTTCGCGTCGCCACTCGCTGACCAAACGAAACGATTTCAAATCCCCGCCCACCGGTCCCTCGGCCTCGTAGATCTCGTCCGCGGCCAGACCGGCGAAGTCCGACACATCGAACTCCGGGAAGAGATCCTCCCTGGCGATTTGCTCGCTACGATCCGCGTACGAGAGTTCGCCAATGGCCTTTCCCTGCGACGTGTAGTAGGCGAAGAGGCGCAGGATGTAGTCGCGCGAAGGGATGCGGTGATCCCAGTCGAGCACCCACATGGCGGCCTTGTAGGACTTGCCCTTGAACGGCATGAACACCGGCATCGCCGCAGCGATCTTCTCCAAGATGGCGAGATCCTTGAACGGCTCCTGCGTCAGGAGGCGCGGGTGAACCTTGACCCCGCGCTTCAGCTCTTCCCGAAGATCCAGCTCGGCCATGACAGCCGCCTAGGTTAACCGGGAATGCCCGTCGGCGGCGCACAATTCTTCATTTGAGAAAGAACCCTGGGAGGGTTCTTTCTATCTCCCGCGTTGAGCTACGTCGGGCAAAGCCCGACTTCGCTCACGCGTCTGAGAAAGAACCCTGGGAGGGTTCTTTCTATCTCCCGCGTTGAGCTACGTCGGGCAAAGCCCGACTTCGCTCACGCGTCTGAGAAAGAACCCTGGGAGGGTTCTTTCTATCTCCCGCGTTGAGCTACGTCGGGCAAAGCCCGACTTCGCTCACGCGTCTGAGAAAGAACCCTGGGAGGGTTCTGATTTTACAGGCCGCCCTTGACGCGACGGATGTCAGCGCCTATGCCGCGCAACTTGCGCTCCAAGTGATCGTAGCCGCGGTCAAGGTGGTAGACGCGCAACACTTCCGTCGTGCCCTCGGCAACCAGCCCCGCCAGCACGAGACAAGCCGAGGCCCGCAGATCCGTGGCCATGACCTTGGCGCCCTTGAGCTTGACCGGGCCGCGCACCACGGCGAGGTGACCGTCGATCACGATGTCCGCCCCCATGCGCATCAGCTCGGGCACGTGCATGAAGCGGTTCTCGAAGATGTTCTCCGAGAGCACCGACTGGCCCTTGGCCAGCGACATGAGCACCATGAACTGCGCCTGCATGTCGGTGGGGAAACCGGGGTGCGGCCGCGTGGCGATGTCGGTGGGCTTGAAGTCGCCGCGTCCGGCGACGCGCACGCCCCCCTCCTCGACCGTGACCTCGGCACCGGCGGCGCGCAGCTTGGCGATCACGGCGTCCAGGTGCTCGGGCATGCAATCGCGAATCAGGACGTTGCCGCGCGTGACCGCCGCCGCGACCATCAGGGTGCCGGCCTCGATGCGATCGGGAATGATGGCGTGGTCGATGGGATGCAGCTCATCCACGCCCTCGATGGTGATCAGCGAGGTGCCGGCGCCGCGGATATGCGCCCCCATCTTGTTGAGCACGCGCGCAAGCTCCTCGACCTCGGGTTCGCAGGCGGCGTTTTCCAGGGTTGTGCTGCCCTTGGCCAGCGCCGCGGCCATCATGAGATTCTCGGTGCCGGTGACCGTAACCACGTCGAAGACGATGGTGGCTCCGCGCAGTCGGCGGGCCCGCGCCGAGACCAGCCCGTGCGCAAGCTCGATGCGCGCGCCCATGGCGGCCAACCCCTTGAGGTGCTGATCGATGGGGCGCGCCCCGATGGCGCACCCGCCGGGCAACGAAACGCACGCACGACCGTAGCGGCCGACCAGCGGGCCGAGCACCAGCGCCGACGCGCGCATGGTCTTGACCAACTCGTAGGGCGCCTCGAAATGATCGATGTGCGTGCTGTCCACGATGGTGGTGCCGTCACCCTTGACCTTGGCGCCAAGCTGCCCGAGCAGCTTGCGCATGGTCACGACATCGCCAAGGCCAGGAACATTGCGATAGGTCGACTGGCCGCTGGCGAGCAACGACGATGCGAGAATGGGCAGCGCCGCGTTCTTGGCGCCCGAGACGGACACCTCGCCGTGCAATCGCTTGCCGCCCTTGATGACGATCTTGTACATAGAGCGAGGTCACAGAGATCGAAAAAATACCGAGGTCACAGAGGTCGGAAAGAAAGGGCCTGTAGCCTGAATCCGGGCATTGTCTTCTCAGCGTTCTCTCCGATCTCTGTGCCCTTTCTGGTTCTAGGCCGCCGGAGCGGCGCCTTCGGCGGCGGCGCCCTTCTTGTGCTCGGCGCACACTCCGCCTGCGACGGCCGGTTTGCGGCAGCCTTCCTTGCTGCATGTGTTGTAGCGTTGCTTCTTGCCAATCTTGCCGCGCCGCCAACTCATGTAGTGCTTGCGGCAGTAGCCTTTGGCCCGCACGAGCTGCTTGCACTTCTCAACGCAGCACTTCTCGCCGGCCTCGGCGGCGGGCTTGGTCTTGGCGGGCTTGGTCTTGGCGGTCGCTTTTGCATCGGCCATAGGTTCAGAATCCTTTCACTTGCGGGTCACTGGCTCGGGGCACCCGAGAATGGATAGCTCGGGCGCCAGAGTCAAGTTGAACGTCACTCAACTCGGGATCTGGTCATCAAGGACAAAATTGCACCGAGGCGTCGAGGTTCTGGTTCTTGAGGATGAAGCTGTATTTGCGCGGCTTGCCCCACGTGCAGGCGGCGCTGAAAATGCTGGTTGTGTATTCGCAGGCAAAAACCGGTTGATTGGCGTCGATGTACGGCTGCATGTCGGCGCACCAACCATCTGCGTAGCAGTCCTCGGTCAGAGCTCCGTCGTAGCTCGCGCGAATGTCGGCGACGATCGACGAGGCATTCTTCTGCACGATGGCCATGCCGCGCTGGTGGCTCTGACCGGCCAGCCAAAGCGCGTAGCTCACGCCGTCGGAACGCGAGAGTGGAAAGCCCGAGGGCGCCTCGAACACGTCCATGTTATCGGGTTCGAGGGCATCGAAGCCCTTCTGTTGGCAGGCATCGAAGCGCTTGGCCATGATGGTACGAAGCGCGTCAGCACGAATGTCGACGAATTTTTCGCCCGGCCAGCCGGGATAGTCGCTGCCGATGACTGCGGCCGGGAAGCTGGCCGCGTCGGGGCGCCAGTCCTCCCAGCTGCCCACGCTGACGTAGCAGATCACTTTCTTGCCCGCGCCGTGCAGAGACGCGACCACGCTCGCCTCCTGTTCCCAGTCGATATCGAAAACTTGGACCGCAAGCGTGGGGTCGATGGTGCCGCCACCGATTTGCCACTGCCAGGTGGTGCCAGCCGCTGGCTTCCACCACGTCGCAGCCGTGCCACTTGCGCCGCCCAAGACCACCGAGCCGCCGCTGCCAACAACGCCGCCGGTACTCGTGCTGCCGCCAAGGCTCAAGGCCCCGCCGCTCCCCATCGTGCCGCCAGATCCCGTCGCACCTCCCGAGCCCAACGCGCCCCCACTTCCCAGAACACCGCCAGCGCCGAGTACGCCTCCGCTTCCCGCCACATCGGCTGAACCTGGGCTGGCGTCGCTACCGGCCGCGCCGCCGGTTCCTCCGGCCGTGCTGGTCTTCTTGCTGCCACAAGCGCCCCAGGAAGCGATTGCCACAAATAGGACTGCGCGGCTCATCCATTTCCGATACATGCTCATCCCCTTCGCGGTCGCGATGGCGACGCGAAGAATTCTCGCACAGCTTGGCAAGTTTGGCGCAGGCCGGATTCGTCAGGCTGGCATGCCCATGGCCGCCCGGAGGGACCGGAATTCCTCGGTGCGGCGGCCGTGCTCGTCGCGCACCACCAGCGGAGGCTCCACCAGCAGCGGCTCGGCCACGTCGACCCTGCGCATGGCGAAGATGCACAGAAGCGGCTCCTTGCCAGTGCGTGGAACGATCTCGCGCCAGCGCACTAGACGCAGGCCAGCCGCGCGCACTGCGGGCTCCACGCGCTCGCGCTGGTTCCAGGCCTCACAGGCCACGAAGGGAGCGCCGGGCGCCAGGCGGGGAGCGGCGGCCGTGCAGTAGGCCTCGATGCCACCACGGTGCTCGAAGCGACAGGGCGCGCGCTGAACGCGATCCGATTCTGGCCCAGCCCCGACAGGAAAATACGGTGGCGTACCCGTGACGAGAGCGAAGGTTGTCTCGACAACTCCGGGCTTGCGAAAATCGCCTACCCGTATCTCGGCGCGCGCCCCAATGCCATTCCAGGCGAGCGAGCGTTTGGCCAGGCCAGCGGACACATCTTGGGCTTCGACGCCGACGAGACGCGCCTCCGGAAAGCGCCAGGCCAGAAACAGGAGGACGCTGCCGATGCCGCACCCAAGATCCAGACAGTGTTTTGGGGGCGTTTCCGCGACCAAGCTCGCGGCCAGGTGCGCAGTCAGGAGATCGTCGAGCGAGGTGCGATGCCCGTCGAGTCGCTGCAAAAGCCGCCAATTGCCGGCCAGCCAGCATAGATCCTCGTCGGGGCCGGGCCAGAGCTCGGACAGATCGTCGGGAAGTTGCGGCGGCGGTCCCAGCGCCACCCACCCGGCTGGCCTTCGCGCCGCCCGCACCACCCCACCGCGAGGCGAAGTTTGATCGACGGGACTCGGCGCGAGGGTGACAGGCACGGCCGGGAGATAGCACCAGACGGCCGCAGTGGCCAGCGGCTAGCCGCCAGCTTCGTCCATGTGGTAGCCGGCCTCGCCGTGGTCGAGGATGTCTAGGCCCTGCTCCTCGTTGTCGGCATCGGGCCGCAGCCCAAGGATGGCTTTGATGGCGTAGGCCAGGATGCCGGTTCCGATCAGAGCCATGGCGATGGTCACGCCCATGGCCTTGAGCTGCTCGACCCACAGGGTCTTGCCGACGATCTGCCCCAGATTGGTGGCGAGATTGCCGTTGGCCTCAGTGGTCGCGAGCAAGCCGGTCAGAAGCGCGCCCAAGGTACCACCCACGCCGTGCACGCCGAAGGTGTCGAGAGCGTCGTCGTACTTGAAAACCTGCTTCAGCTTGGTGCAGGCGAAATACGGAACCACGCCCGCAAGCACGCCGATGAGCACGGCGCCAGACGGTGTCACGAACCCGGCCGCGGGTGTGATGACGACCAAGCCAGCGACGACGCCCGAACAGAAACCGAGCACCGTGGGTTTGCCACGCGTGATCCATTCGATGAGCGGCCACACGGATCCGGCGACGGCGGCGGCCAGCGTGGTGGCCACGAAGGCACCGGCGGCAATGCCGTCAGCCGCGACGGCGCTGCCCGCGTTGAATCCGTACCAGCCAACCCACAGCATCCCGGTGCCCACCGCGGTCAGCACCATGCTGTGAGGCATGAACGGCCGCCGACCGAAGCCCTTGCGCGGCCCGAGAATGAGCGCGAGGAGCAACGCCGACCATCCCGACGACATGTGCACGACCGTGCCGCCCGCGAAATCGATGGCCTTGATGCCGGCCTTGGCATTGGAAAGCCCGTTCATCATGCCGTCCGAGCCCCACACCATGTGCGCCAGCGGGAAGTAGACCAGCAACATCCAACCGAGAATGAAGGCCATGACGGCTGAATATTTCATGCGCTCGGCGATAGCGCCCACGATGAGGGCGGGGGTGATGATGGCGAACATCATCTGGTACATGGCGAACACGGAGTGCGAAACCCAGGGACCGTAGTCCGGGTTGGGCGCCGAGGTCACCCCTTTGAGAAAGGCGAATTTCATCGAGCCCAGAATCGAGGATCCGCTGGCCGAACCGCTGCTGGCGAACACGGCGCTGTAGCCGAATGCCCACCACAGGATGGTCACCAGACCCGCGCACCCGAAGCACTGGGCGACAACGGAAAGGATGTTCTTGCGGCGAACCAGCCCACCGTAGAAGAGCGCAAGGCCGGGCAAGGTCATGAAAAGAACGAGGGCGGACGAGGTCATCATCCAGGCGTTGTGCCCTGGACCCGGCACGGTCAGGGTCTTGGGCGCGGTGTTGTTGATGTAGGCCTCAAGATCGGCAACGCGGGCGGAGAGATCGGCTGTGGTGGGCGCGGGGCCGGGAGCCACAGCTGCTGCCGCGGGTGCCGCGGTCGGCGTGCCTGCCTCTTCACCGAATGCCTTTCCTGCGCCGAGCAGTCCGAGCATGAGCGCCGGAACGAGCACCGTGACCAGAGTGATTTGCCTTGCCTTCATGACCATCGATCCTTTCTCTTTTCCGCGAATCCCAATCGAGAGCTCCATGGGCAAAGTAAAGATCCGCGCTGGATGTAGCAAGGTGTTCCCCGGCCCTTTGTCGAGATTTTGCCCACACGAAACTGGCACTCTTTGCAAAAGCAACCAGAAAGAAACCTATTAGAAACAGAAACAGCGGAACGGCAGTTCGGCACCGCAATGCTAGAAAGAAGCACATGACCGTTCGCGAGCAACTCGAAGCAGATGAAGAGAAGATCCTTTCGCCCCACGCCCAGAAGAGCAGCACCAGCCTCGGGCGCAAGCGACCCGAGCCGCTCGATGAGGTTCGGCCGATCTTCCAACACGACCGGGACCGCATCCTTCATTCCAAGTCCTTCCGCCGCCTGGCCGGCAAGACCCAGGTGTTCCTGGCGCCCCACGGCGATCACTACCGCACCCGGCTGACACACACGCTGGAGGTATCGCAGATCGCCCGCACCATCACGCGGGCGCTGCGCCTCAACGAGTCGCTGACCGAGGCCATCGTGATGGGACACGATCTTGGACATACGCCCTTCGGCCATGCCGGCGAGCGCGTTCTGGCCAAGCTCATTCCCGGCGGATTCCACCACGGACGGCAGTCTATTCGCGTGGTTGACGTACTGGAACGCGATGGGCAGGGTCTCAACCTGACCGCCGAGGTGCGCGACGGAATCTTGCGCCACTCGAAAGGCAAGGGAAAGGTCCTGGCCAGCGATATCGATCACGAGGCCTCAACGCTTGAAGGGCAGATCGCGCGCGTGGCCGACATCGCGGCCTACGTCAACCACGACCTCGACGACGCCATTCGCGGCCAGGTCATCACGGCGTCGGAGGTTCCCGACCATATCCTGAAGATTCTGGGCAAGACCCACAGCGAGCGCATCAGTCGCATGGTCACCGACGTGGTCTCCGCCTCGCGCCTCGACGAAAAGCGCCATATCGAGATGAGCAGCGAGGTGCTTGATGCCTTGATGGCCTTGCGCGATTTTCTCTACGTCAAGGTGTACGAGCGGCCAGAGATCCACGCCGAGTTCGAACGCGCCCAGCGCGTGGTGCGCGAGCTGTGGGAGTACTTCAATGCCCACGCCGACGAATTCCGCGCCAAACACTGGCCCAAGGGCCTGCCCGAAAGCGAAGAGCTGCCGCGCGCGGTGGCCGACTTCATCACCGGCATGACGGATCGCTACGCCATGCGCACGTTCGAAGAGTGCTTCCTGCCCCGGCGCTGGATCGTTCTTTAGCGACTACTTGAGTCCCAGATCCTTGCGGATGGCCATCACCATCGCGCAGTGACCGAGAAGATCGGCCTCGCTCTTGTAATCGCTCGCTAAGTTGAGGCCGTAGGGCCAGAAGTGTTGCGTATCCGCGGTCAGAACTTCCTGCCCTTGCTGCTGCCAAACATCCGGGAGAAGGGCCTGCCGTTGAGCGATCCCGTTGGCACCCGTCCAAGGACCAGAGCTTCCCCCATCAGGTCTCGCTATGAAGGAAAGCCAATTGGCTGCTTGGCCAACGCCCACGGTGTGGGAAATCTCGTGCATGGCGACACGCAGGATCATGTAGCTCGCGTCGCTGCCGAAATGAATCGTCCCGTTGCTGTTGCCGTCGGCGGTTGCCACCGACGGGTCGTACACGACGTTGTCGGCCTTGGTGATGTTGGTGTAGCAATTGTAATAGGCAACGGCCTGGTCCATGGCCGCCGTGATCAGATTGTCCACAGTCGTGTCGCCGGACTTGGTGAAAGTGTAGCTGACATGCCCCGTGTACGGACAAGTGCCGCCGTCGGGAACCGCAACTGGCTTCGTGTAGGTACCCGTGTCCACACGGCCATTTGCGGTTGGGTCTGACGGAAGATCGAGCCTCGCGTCACCACCACTGTCCCTGCCAGCGTCGGCCAAGGTGCCGCCCGCGCCGCCGTTACCCGCTCCGTCGGTGCCCGCGCCACCGCTGCCAGTTGCCGTGCCGCCAGTTCCAGTCCCGCCACCGGTCGCTGTCGCCACGTCGGAACGGCTGTCGGCTGCGGCATCACCCTGGGTTCCCCCCGTCGCGCCACCCGTGCTGGACACGCCGCCTGTACCCGGCGATCCACCCAAGCCGACAGCGCCGCCACCACCGGCGGAACCGCCCGTGGCTGACGTGCCGCCGCTGCCGAGTCCGCCGCCCGAGCCCTGCGTGCCGGTCGTGTTTGAGCCACCACCGCCAGATGCGCTGCCCGCGCTCGTCACGCCGCCAGTGCCCTTCCCACCGCTCCCGCCGGCCGCGGCGTCGGCGCCCGGAGACACCTTCGATGTCGAGCTTGAGTTGCACCCGCCCACGATCAGCGCAAGAACCAGAAAACCTCGCTTTCTCATCGTGTGCCTTCCCTCCGAGTTGGCTGCGCGATTGTACCAGCCCCGAATAGGGAACGGGCTACCGAAGAGTTCCTGGCCGTCGGCAGAGACTCGTGGCAGCGAGGTCTGCCCTACCCCTTGATCAGCCCGCGCACGACATTCAGCAAATCGGCGCTGCCCGGTTGCACGGAGACCGAGGGATTGAGTTGGCGCAGGAACCAGCGCACGGTCCAGGTCGACGTCGCGCCAGGGGCCACGCTGACGTAGGCGCCTTGGTTTTCGACCTCGATGTAGGAATGGCCGGAGTCGGTGTAGATCTCGATCTCGGCTTCGCCGGGCGCGGCCTGGGTGGCGGGCGTGTCGCTGAAGGCTTTCACCAGCAGCAAGTTGCCATCGACGTGCGCAATCCAGCCCTCGTGGCCGTCGGCAAAGACCTTCTGCTCGTTGGTGATGGACGCGGCGTTGTAGGCAAACCATGCCACTCCGTCGGTGATCTGCAGGTTGAGCAGATCCTGCGTGCCCTTGGTCGGAGAACCGTCACCCATGGGAAAGAAGGTGAGGCCGCCCGCCGCGACTCGCGTGATTTCCCACGGCGCGACCGAGCGCGCCTGGGTGCCGCGGTTCACCAGCCCGTACTCGATGGTGATCACGCCAGCGGCGGTGTCGACGGAGAATTGCTTGGTCACCGCGAGCCCAAGCGCTGCCGACGTCTGGCTGGCAAGAGAAAGCGTGCCTCCGCACAGCGATGCCGAATAGGCGCCCGGATCCAGCTCGGCGGGCGGTGGCCAGTTCCAGGCACTCTGCGGGCTGGGCCAAAAGGTCGAGCCCCAGTTGTTGTCTTGGCCGTTCTTGGCCGCAGCCAGGATGTTCTTGCCGGCGAGTGAAAAGGTGACGATGCGACCCGCCTTGGCTGCGTCCACGGCGAACACGGTGTTGCCAAAGGTGAAGGTGTAGACGGTGCCGTTCACCGTGGGGCTGGTTGTCATCGTTCCTCCTGTCGCGTCGCTGGGACAGCCGCCATTTCCATCCATTGCGCCAAGAAGGTCAACCGCGGAATCAGCCGAGGCGTCGGGAGCCTGCCCGCTGCTCGGCTGGTCGGCACATCCCGCTATCAGCGCGCACGGGATGCTCAGGAATCCAAGTAGGGACCACACACCGTCAAGTCGCATTTCACCCAACATACTCGCACAAAAGCCAAGCCTCGACAGCCTGGCAACTTGCCGCCGTTATCCGGCGGATCCTCGACAGGCCAGGCGAAGCAGCGTCTTGGCCAGCGCCGCGCACACGTGTCCCAGCCGAGAGACAGCGAAGCTCTCGATGCGAGAGCCGTTGCGCCCCTGGCCGTACAGCAGGAGGGCCGTTTGCCCCGAGACGAGGACAGGAGCGACCACTACCTCACGGGGAGGCTGACAGCCCAGCGCCATCCACATCGACCGGTGGATGGCTTCGCCATCCGGCGAAGGTGTGCCATGAAACACGGCGCCCTCACGATAAGGCGTGTAAAAGCACGAGGGCGAGGAAAGCGAGAAGACCAGGCTCTCGACGGCCGGGCGAGGCTCGCCTTGGTTGTAGCCGAAGCGTCCCTCGGCAAATGCACCTGCAACCACCAACATCGCCCCCGCGCCGAAACAGGAACGCATGAACGCGAAGAGGTGATCCGCCGCGGCTTGCCGATCGCTGGCCGAAATGATTCTTTCCACGGCCGCGTCCGGCCCGGTCGTCGAGACCATGGGCGGGAATGGCGTCTTTATTTCCCCCACGGCCTGCACCATCGCGCCAGGATCGGCTGGCACGAACAAAGGTACGTCGCTGACGGCGGCGAGATAAGATTGCGTCTCTGCCCGTGGGCGGCGGGGCAAGGCGGGCCTTCCCGTCGAACGAGGCGCCGGCGTGGGCGGCGCCTCGAATTGAGAGCCGCCATTGACCGCCAGGGGCATGAGATTGATGGGACGGCTGTCCTCGACGGTCATGGGCGTCGCCACCGGACCATCGGTGACCGCCGGACTGGCCACGGGATGGTAGCCCGTCGTCCAACGGCGCGGCATGCGGTAGAGGAGCTCCAGTTGGCGGGCGAGCACGGGCTCCGATGTCGCCATGGGCTCGATGGCGGCGCCCAGCGCGAACCCCAGCTCATCCATGGATTTTAGGTCGTGGGGATGAACCATGGCCACGGCCGCGCGCCGGCTGGCCAGGGTGTAGAGCGGGATCGCTTTGAGCTGGTCAGCCTGCCGTGGGCGCAGGCGCTTGAGCAGGCCCGGATCCACACGCGCGAAGTCCTGGTCGAGCGCGGGCGGAACCCCGAAGAGCAACCCCAGGGCCACCGCAAGCTGATCCGCGGTGAGCATCCCTTCTTCGAGCAGACCGGTCGCAAGTTGTTCGTCTTCCAAGGCCTGATAGCCGGGCATCGAGCGCAACCTTGCCGGCGAGAGCCAGCCGCGCTCGAACAGTATTTCCGCCAACCTCATCGCAACACCTCCGTGCCCGTGACGCCACGAATTCGCATGGTTGTACCCGGGGAATCAGTCATTCCTGTTCGGCCGATCCTTCGGCAGGCCGAGCAAATTTCTGGAGCCCGCGCGTTGATTCGCGCCGGCCCCAACAGGTCAGCCGCTTCGGCGCGCGCAAGGCGCGGAAATCACGCGGGAATCAGTTGCACGCGTCGAACTCGGAGATGGTCGTTTCGACGACGAAGTCGGAACCGATCGGGTGGCGCTCGGCGAAAAAGATGTGCATGGAATAGATTTGGCCCTTGGCGATCCCGAGATCCCCCGCGCGCGCATCCAGATCCACGGTCTGCGACAGGCTAGAGTGGATGCCACCCAGATCGATGGCCAACTTGCGGTTGATGAACACGAAAACATCGTCGTCGCCCGCGAAGGTGAAGGTCTCGCCGCCAGCGTAGCGAAATCGGGCAGCGACTTCGGCGGTGAAGGCGTAGTTGTGCGGCTGCCCTTCGTCACCGAAGAGCTGTCCGTCGATGGGGAAGAACGCGGTGTTGTTGTAGGTGTACACGCCTTTGCTGGAATTCGACGGCGTCAACGGGATATCGATGGCGGTGTGGGTGTTCACGCCCGGGACATCGCGGTACCACTGGTTGAAGGTGTCGGGGCCGACCACCGTGGCCGTGGGTCCGCTGTGCGCGTAGACCGGCTTGTCGTCGTCACCCAAGGTCGAGGCCACGATGCCCGTCTCGGAGATGCCATCGTGATTCATGTCGGGAAACGTGATGTGGAAATCGCGGATAGTCGCCGTCAGCTTGGGTTGCTTGGGCTCAGTGGCCGTGCACGCCTGCCACTTGTTGTCGGCGCAAGTTAGGGTGCCCGGGCCGCAGATGCTCGAACAATCCTTCACCACCGGATCGACCTCGCACACGCCCTTGAGCTGGTTGTCCTGGCACAGCTGGGTACCGTCGCCGCACGTGTTGCTACACGGCAGACGGATCGGATCGACTTCACACAGGCTGGACATCAAGTTGTCCTGGCACAGCCGCGTGCCATCGCCGCAGGTGTTGGTGCAGGCAAAGCGCACCGGCGGTACCACACACCCTGTCCACGAGCTGCCTTTGCAGGTCTGCACCCCGTCGCCGCAGGTGTTGGTGCAGGCGCGCGTCGCCCCCTCCGCGCTACACGGCGAGATGCGAAGGGCGGTCCGACCTTCGCAAGCACCGAAGACAGCTAGAAGGGACAGGAAGACAAGGCGAGGCATGGGCGTGGTGGGCAACATCGACGCAAGGTTACGCTGGACCGACGAGTGCCACAACCGCTTGCTGGTTCCGACAATGATCTAGCCCACAAGCCAGCGCACAAAGAAGACGGCGGCGGCAAGGCCGCCCGCGACGAGCGAGGCGAGCCAGACCTTGCGGCTTTCGACGAGGGCACCGATGGCCGATAGTCCGATGGCCACTTGAAGCAAGGTCACGGTGCTGGCGAACCACTCGTGCCGCGTGAGCTCCTCCTTGGATTCCTTTTCTAGCCGCTGGGCCTCGGCCCGAATCTCGTCTTGTTCGCGCGAGTACTTGTCGACGTCGCCGCGAATGGTGGCCACCCGGGCCGCATCGACGTGCAGCTCGCTCAGGATGTCCGCCTCCGCCGAGCGGGTCGCGGCCTTGTTGCCCTTGGCCTGGTAGTAGGCCCATTGATCGGTCGCCTTGGATTGCAAGAGCAGGGCCTCGTTCGCGCTATGCCCCGATTTCAGCGAGGCGATGGCCGCGATGACCGCGAAACACGCCGAGGACACCGCCAAGCCGCGCAACCAGGGCGCGCGGTGCTTTTCCTCCTGCGCCTTTTCGTGCGCGGCTTCGGCCTGCTTGTCGACGCCAACTTCTCCGATTTCAGTTTCTTCCATGTCGCGCCATCTTTCTCCAAAGAGCCCTTGGATGTCTTTCAATCTCCTACGATGAGCGCCGTCGAGTAAAGCCCGACGGTGCTCAGGCAATCTGTGGTACAGCCAACGGCTGGAACCATTCATACCAACTTGGCCACACCCCCGCATGAGCGTAGACAAAGAAAGGGCTTTCCTAGGGAAAGAGCTGGGCATCCTGGTCCGGCTGGCGCTGCCGCTCATGGCGTCCCAGGTGGGCATGATGTTCCTCGGCGTGGTCGAGACGCTGCTCATGGGCCGGGCGGGGAACACGGCGCTGGCGGCGGTTTCCCTCGGCAACGCGTGGACGCACGGAACCATCCTCATCGCGATGGGCGTGGTCATGGGGGCCGATCCGATCCTGAGCCAAGCCTACGGCGCTGGCGACCACAAGACCGTGGCCCTGACCTTCCAGCGCGGGTTGGTGCTGTCCATGCTGCTCGGCGTGCCGGTCTCGCTCTTGTGGCTGTGTACGCGGCCCGTGCTCGGTGCCTTCAGCCAGGATCCAGGGCTGTCCGCGCTGGCCAGCACCTTCGTGGCGCTGCAGGCGCCAGCGGCCTTCGGATTTCTCGTCTTCACCGTTGCCAGGCAATATCTCGCCGGCCGGGGCATCGTCGCGCCATCGCTGTATGTGGTGCTGGTCGTGAACATCGTCAATGCCGCTCTGACCTGGTGGCTGGTGTTCGGCGGTGGCGGTTTTCCGGCGGTGGTCGGGGCGGGTTTGGCCGGGGCGACCGTGCGACTGCTGCTCCCCGCCCTCATGCTCGGCGTGATCTTCTGGACGGGCCTGCACAAACCAGCATGGATTGCTTGGGGACGAGCGGCGTTCGACTGGCGGCGGCTTGCCCGCATCGCCTGGCTGGGACTGCCGATTGGATTGCACTTCGGTCTGGAAGTCTGGGCTTTTCAGCTGGCGACCCTGATGGCGGGCAAGCTCGGTCCGGTGCCGCTTGGTGCCCACGCCATCGTGCTCAACCTCGCCTCCCTGAGCTTCATGTTTCCGCTTGGCATCTCCACCGCGGCGGGCGTGCGCGTGGGCAACTTGATCGGGTCCGGCGACGAGAGTGGCGCCCGGCGGGCCGCGCGACTTTCGCTGGTTCTGGGCGCGGGCGTGATGTCGCTGTTCGGAGCCGCGTTCTTCCTGCTGCGCTGGCAACTGCCCCGCCTCTACGGCGCCGAGCCCGCAGTGCAAGCCCTGTGCGCCCGCGTGCTGCCCGTGGCGGCCGCGTTCCAGATGCTCGATGGGACGCAGGTCGTGGCCAGCGGCATCCTGCGCGGCCTCGGTCGCACCAAGCCCGCCGCGATCTTCAATTTCTGCGGCTACTACCTGCTCGCGCTTCCCGTCGCGTACAGGCTTGGTCTTGGCCGCGGCTGGGGTCTGCGTGGCGTGTGGTGGGGCCTGGCCGCGGGCCTGCTCTTCGTGGCCGCGGGATTGTTGGTCATGGTGCTGCCCAGCTCCGCGTACCGCGCGCAGCGAACGCGGGCGTAGGAAAAAGACCTGCGCCTTCGGGTGCGGCGAGGTCCGCAAGGTAAAGACGATTGGGCTGGCGTGTAAACTCTAGACGACTTTTGACATGACAGATTGACACCGGGTCCTGGTTTAGGAATGCTCCGGCCATGGACACGCGCGTTCGTACCGCCGTAAAGGCCACGCGGCAGAGGCTGGGCATGCAGCAGCAGGATCTGGCCGAGGCCATCGGCGTCAGTCGCCAAACCCTCAGCCTGATCGAGGCCGGCGAAACCGTCCCTTCCACGCAGATTGCCCTGGCCTTGGCGCGCGAGCTGCGCTGCCGGGTGGAAGATCTCTTTACCCTGCACAGCGACGGACAGGTTATCGACGCCGAGCTTGTTGGCGAGCCGGATCTCGGCCCCAAGGACGCACGCAAGAAGCGCGTGTCGTTGGGCTGGGTCGCCGATCGCTGGGTCGCCCACGTGCTCGAGACCGACGAGGCGCTGGCGCTCGGCACGCCGGCCGACGGGGAATCGCGAGCCTGTCGACGGCGAAGGGCAAGACGCGGGCGAAGGTTCGGCCCCTGCGCGACCTGGATTCGCTTCAGCGCAATCTTCTCGTCGCCGGCTGCGATCCGGCCCTCGGCGTGCTCGGGCGCCACCTGGAAGAACGCTTCCACGGTCCCCGCCTGCACTGGATCGAGAAGGCCAGCCGGCCCGCGCTCGAAGAACTGGCAAAGAAGCGCGTCCACATCGCCGGGATGCACCTTCTAGGACAAGGCAGTGCTGGCGACAACGCCAGCGCCGTGCGCAAGCGATTCGGCTCTGAGTCCATGGTGTTGATTACGCTGGCGTCCTGGGAACAGGGATTCGTGAGCAGACCCGAGCGGAAATACAAGAGCGTCGCCGACATGGATCGTCAAGGCACGCGCATCATCGCACGCGAAACCGGCGCGGGCGCGCAAGAGCTGCTGGAAAGCGTGTATCGCAAGGCGGGCCGCGCATGGAAGCACGACACGGCGGTGGTCATCGCGCGCGGGCACAGGGCCGTGGCGCAAATGGTGGCCATGGGCCTGGGCGACGTGGGCGTGGCCACGCGATCCGCCGCGGCGAGTTTTGGGCTTCACTTCGAACCGCTGGCGGAAGCCCGCTTCGATCTGGTTTTCCCAGCGGCCATGGCCTCGCAGGCGCCGGTGCAGGCGCTGCTCGATTGCCTATCCAGCGCGCGTTTTCGCCAGGATATCGCCGGCATGACCGGTTACCAGACCGCGCGCACGGGCATGGCTTTCACCGAGGCACAATCGTGAATCGTCGAGCATTCGTAGGAATTTCCCTATCCGCGTGCCTCGCAACGCGGGTATTCGTGCCGCGGGCTCAGGCGGCCGAGGCGCAAGAGCTGACCGTGTTCGCGGCGGCCTCGCTGCGCGAGGTGTTCCAGACCATCGCACTGACCTTCGAGAAACAGCACCCGAACCTCAAGGTCCGCTTCAACTTCGCCGGCAGCCAGGACCTGCGCGTGCAGATCGAACATGGCGCCAAAGCGGATGTGTTCGCGTCCGCCGACTGGAAGAACATGAAGTCGCTGGCGGGCCAAGGCCTGGTGGTCGCGCCCGCGGTGTTCGCGAGCAACCTGCCGGTCGTGGTCGTGCCCAAGAACAACCCGGCCAAGGTTACGACCTTTGCCGATCTGTCCAAGGTCACCCGCCTGGTGGTGGGCGCGCCCGAGGTGCCCGTCGGGGCCTACACCGAAACCATCTTCGCGGCGGCGGAAAAGCTCTACGGCAAGGCCTTCGGCGAGAAGCTTCGCGCGAACGTGCGCTCGCGCGAGCTGAACGTGCGCCAAGTGCTGACCAAGGTTGCCATGGGCGAAGCCGACGCGGGCATCGTCTACAAGACCGACGCCCTGACCATGCCCGATAAGGTTCAGATCGTCGAGGTCCCGCCGGCAATCGACGTCGTCGCCGAATACCCGATGGCCACTCTCAAGGCCGCGCCCCACACCGATCTGGCGCGCGACTTCGTGAGGCTGGTTCTGTCCAAAGAAGGCGAGAAGGTGCTGACCAGCGCGGGATTCAGTGCCCCCGGGGTGCAGGCAAAAAAGTGACGGGAAAAATCCTCACACGCGCCAGAAGCCGTCACATCTACGGCGTCGTCATGGTCGGCCTGGGCGGGATTCTGTTGCTCTTTCTCGTGCTCCCCTTCGTGGCCCTGCTGCTCGACGGCGGCCCCGATTCCATTCTGCGCGGGCTCGGTTGCGCGCTGACTTGGCCGGCGCTGCGGCTCAGCCTTGGCACCAGCCTCATTTCGGTTGCGCTGGTGGTTCTGGGCGGCACGCCGCTGGCCTGGTGGCTGGCGCGTTCGCGCTGGCGTTCGGCGCGCTGGCTGGAGATTTTGCTGCAACTTCCGGTGGTCATTCCGCCGGCTGTGGGTGGCATCGCCCTGCTGCTCGCTTTTGGTCGGCGCGGGCTGTTCGGCGACCTCCTGGAACGGCTCGGTTGGTCGCCTGCTTTCAGCTCCGTCGCGGTGGTCATGGCCCAGGTTTTCGTTTCGGCGCCGTTCTACATGCAGGCCGCGGTGCAGGCCTTCGGCCGCCTGGATCGCAATTTGTTGGCGGTGGGACGCAGCCTGGGTGCTTCGCCGCCGCACCTGTTTTTTCAGGTCGCCCTGCCGCTCGCGCGTCCGTGGCTGATTGGCGGCGCAGCCATGACCTGGGCGCGCGCGCTGGGCGAGTTCGGCGCCACCTTGATGTTCGCCGGCAACATGACGGGTAAGACGCAGACCCTACCGCTGGCCATCTACACCGCCCTGGAGCTCGACATTCACACCGCGCAGGCCCTGTCGCTCCTGCTGGTCGCCTTCGCATTCGCGCTGCTGCTCTTTCTCAGGCGCTTCAACCGCACGCTCGAAGTCGCGCGAAAGACTGCGGCGCCATGAGTGGCGATTCCGCTCTTCGGCTCTCGGTCGCGGTCGAAGCCGCGCTGGGGCCATTTCTGCTGCAAGCCGCGCTGGAGGTCGGCGCCGAGCCCTTGGCCCTGGTGGGACCCAATGGCTCGGGCAAGACCAGCCTACTGCTGACCATCTTGGGGCTGCTCAAACCTGACCGCGGGCGCATCGCGCTTGGGAACGAAGTCCTCTTCGACACCGAGCTGGACATCGAGCTTCCCACGGAAGAGCGCCACCTGGCCTACCTGCCACAGGACTTTGGACTTTTCCCGCACCTGACCGCTGTCCAGAACGTGGCCTTCGCGCTCGCGTGTGGGCCAGAGCCCACGGCCAAGAAGCAGCGGCACAAGCAGGCCATGGCGTGGCTCGATCGCTTCGGTCTCGGCAGCCTGGCGAACCGGCACACGGCCCAGCTCTCCGGGGGCGAACGCCAGCGCATCGCCCTGACGCGTGCCCTGGCATCGTCACCGAAAGCGCTCCTCCTCGACGAGCCGACGGCGTCACTCGACGTCGAGGCCCGCGTCGAGGTGCGCGCGTTTCTGGCCGAATCGATCCGCTCGCTCGCCTTGCCCACCATCCTCGTCACCCACGATGTGAAGGACGTCGAAGCACTCGCCAGCCGTGTGGCGGTTCTCGAGAAGGGGCGAGTCGCGGCGTGCGGATCCGTAGACGACGTCCGCCAGTCCCAGCCTACGCAGTTCGCCAGCCGGCTCTTTTCCTCGGCCGAAACATCCGCGGGTTGAAGCCCATCTTCTTTGGCATCTGGGCTAGAATGCCAGAGCGAATGATGGCCTTTGGCACGTTGTTCGCCGGAGAAGACATGAAGACGATGAGATGGCTTGCGGTCAGCCTGATCCTCGCGAGCGCATGGGGAGCGGTGGGATGTCAGAAGGTCGACTCGACGGACGTGCGGACCTCCGGCGTCTACGCGGAATTCACCGTGACCGAGCATTCGACCGCGGAGGCAAAGGTCGATGCCTCGTTGTGGGTGGGGGGCGCGCTTTCAAATACCTACCTGAAGCTCGCCGGCCAGGATCACCTCACGGTCTACGTGGGCTCCGCTGCCTATCCGATGCAGGGAAACTCGGCTCTCTTCCAATCCTACTCCGCGATCATTCCCTACCCGGCCGTCGACACGGAGCTGCGCGTGGCGTTCGAACGCGGCCCCGCCGATGTCAGCGCGCCCAGCTCGACCGTGATCGTGCCGGGGCTCTTCGCGCTGGCCCCGCTGGCCAAGACCCAGTATTCGCGCGCCAACGACACGCTCGAGATCGACTGGACGCCATTCGATCCAAACCACGTGGTGTCATGGTTCGCCGTCGGGGTCTGCGTACAGATGTTCTCCGGGAACGACGCGGTGGATTCCGGTCGGGTCACCATTCCCGCAGGCACGCTGAAGAAGCCGCCCCTGCCTGGACCGGATGAGGAGCACCATCCGATCCCCCCCGACCAGTGCACTGCAGATGCCTACGTGACGAAGTCGCGCGACAGCCAGGTCGATCCGGCTTTCAGCGGTGGAACCTTCACGGCATCGCAAACACGCAGCGTCTCGTTCGCCTCCGTGCCCTGACTTTCTGCGCTTCACACGTTGAACTTGAAGTGGATCACGTCGCCATCGCGCACGACGTATTCTTTGCCTTCGATGGCTAGCTTGGCGTTCGCGCGACAGGCGGCCTCCGAACGGAGCCGAATCAAGTCCTCCCACCAGATCACGTCGGCCTTGATGAAGCCGCGCTCGAAGTCGGTGTGAATGGCGCCCGCGGCTTGGGGAGCCTTGGCGCCGCGCGGAATGGTCCAGGCCCGGCACTCGTCTTCGCCCGCGGTTAGGAAGGTGATGAGATCCAGAACCGCGTAGGCCGTGCGCGCCACGCTGTGCAGGCCGGGCTCCTTGAGTCCCAGGCTCTCCAGAAAGGCCGGACGATCCGCTTTGTCCAGGCCAGCGATTTCGGCCTCGGCGGCGGCGCAGATGGCGACGAGCTTGGCGCCTTCCTTGGCCGCATGGGCACGCAAGGCCGACACGGCGGGATCGCCGTCGACGGTGGCAAGTTGCCTCTCGGCCACATTGGCCACGTAGAAGACTTTCTTGTGCGTGAGCAGGAACAGTTCGCGCAGAAGCTCGCTCTCCTCGCTGGACAGGCCTTGCGCACGCACCGGCACGCCCTCGGCCAGGCCCTTCTGCGTCTTGAGACAAACCTCGAGCCGCGCCTTCTCTTCCTTGGAAGCGCCGCCTTTCATGGCGGTCTTGGCGCGCTCGATGCGCTTGTCGACGGCTTCCAGATCCTTGAGGCACAGCTCGGTGTCGATGGTCAGGACGTCGGACACCGGATCGATGCGGCCATCGACGTGCACGATGTTCGCGTCCTCGAAACAGCGCACCACGTGCGCGATGGCGTCGGCCTCGCGGATGTTGGCCAGAAACTGGTTGCCGAGCCCCTCGCCCTTCGATGCCCCCCGTACCAACCCGGCGATGTCGACGAAGTTGACCGTCGCGGGCACGGTCGATTTCGGATAGTACAGCTCGACCAGGGCGTCGAGGCGTGGATCCGGCACCTGCACCACGCCCACGTTGGGCTCGATGGTGCAGAACGGATAGTTGGCGACGGCCGCTCCGGCCGCCGACAGCGCATTAAAAAGCGTCGACTTGCCCACGTTGGGCAAGCCGACGATTCCGCATGAAATCCCCATTTGGCAGCGCAGAGCCCGCTACTGGGCACTCTGCGTACTACTTCATCGGCTAGGGCTTGCGGCTAGAGCTTGCCGGCCAGGTTGAAGGCGATGAGCAAGCCGTAGATGACCAGCGACTCGATCAATGCCAGGGCGACGATCATGGGCATGAAGATCTTGCCCGAGGCCTGTGGGTTGCGGGCAATGCCGTCAAGAGCGGCTGCTGCCGCGCGGCCCTGACCGAGACCACCGCCCAAGGCGGCGAGCCCGATGGCGAGAGCGGCGCCGATACCAATCAGGCCCTTGGAATTGTCGGCGGCTGGGGCTGCGCCCTGTGCGAACGCGGCGGCGCTGGAAAGGGCCGTGAACACAAAGGCGGCCATCGGAACGAACAACTTGGCTACTCGGCGCATCTCAGATCCTCCTGTACGGGACATGGTGGGTGGGGCGAACCATAAGGCTAGTGCTCCTCGTGAGCAATAGCGGTCGATATGTAAATGGTCGAGAGCAGGGAAAACACGATGGCCTGCACGAGCGCGACAAGCACTCCCAATCCGAGGAAGATCACAGGGATGAGGATCGGGATAAGCGCGAAGAATACCGCGCCAACCTTGTGGTCCGCCGTGATGTTGCCAAGAAGACGCACAGACAGAGAGACGGGGCGCGCGATGTGGCTAATGACCTCGATGGGGATCATGAGCGGCGCCAACCACCAGACCGGGCCCATGAAATGCTTGAAGTACTTGAGCCCGTGGGTGGCGACCCCGAACACATGCGTCAGCACGAAGACCAAAACCGCCAGCGCCACGTTGGTCTTCAGCGACGCGGTCGGCGGCAGAAACCCTGGAATCAAGGACAGCAGGTTGCTGAACAAGATGAAGAGGAACAGCGAGCCGATGAGCGGCAGGTACTTGCGGGCGTTCTTGGCGCCCATCGGCCCTTCCATGAGGCCGAACACCATGTCGCCGAAGGTTTCGAGCAGGTTGCGCAGGCAGAAGCGCGGCGGTGGCACGGCGCCGCCATCGCTGGCGAAACGGATACTTATCGCGTAACGAAACGCAAACAAGGTGAGCACGAGAAAGACCAGAAGACCGCCCAGAATGTGGTCGATCTCGAAGTGCGTGGCCTGGAAGACCTGCCAGGTCCACTTGCGGCCGAAGTAGATTTCGAGATTTTCGCGCAGGGTTTCATACCCGGAAAAGAAGCTGAACCAAGTGGAGTGTGGACCCATGCTCTATGCTTTCCCCTGCTCGCCGGCCGTGGACCCTATCCAGAGCCCGGCGAAGACCAGCGAGATTGGCAGAACCGATATTCCGATGGCGAATGGCACGAGGGCCAGATTGTAGACGCGGATGCACAGCCAGACCAGCCCGAAGAGAATCAGCATCTTCGCGCCCAGCGCCGCCATTAGCCATGACGCCTGAGCTTTGTCGCCCGCCGAAGCCCGCGCCACGGCTCGAGCTGCCAACCGCCGGATGACCCACAGATTGATGCACGCCAGAAGCGCGCCCGCGCCACCCGCCAACACGCCAGGCCTACCCCAGCCGAGCCCGACCAGCGCCGTCACGACGACGGCCAAAATCAAGTTGGCGAGATCCATGGTGCCAAAGCTTTTGCTGTTCATTTCGGGTCCGGGCGATCTTCTTCTGCGAGAGTCTTCTTGTAATTGCGAACCACTCGAACCAGCGCCTTGATGCCTGCCCCCACCCCTGCCGCGAACCCCACCCACATGAACCAGGGAGCCACACCGAGCTTGCGATCCAAGTACTGTCCGCCGAGGTACCCTATGCCAATGGCCACCGCGATTTCAAGACCAACCGCACCGGTCGAAGCGACGATGCCCCACATCTTCTTGGCTTCGGGATCCATGGCGCGAGGCTAACACCACCGCCACAAAGGCCGTTCAAAACCGACTGCTGACCGCGAGGAACGTCATCTTGTCGTTGGTCTCGCGCAGGCGCGTCGAAAGCGTGCGCACGAAGCTCCACAGAAGGTCGTAGGCCAGATCGCGGTCGACGAAAAGCAGGTCGGCGACGCGCTCTTTAGTCAGCACCAGCAGCTTGCAGCTTTCGTGGGCGATGGCGTCCGCGCTGCGCGGGAAATCGTCGATGAGCGCCATCTCGCCAAAATAGTCGCCGGCCTTGAGAATGGCGAGCGCCTCCTCGCCCATGCCGGGAACCTGGCGACTGATGCGCACCGAGCCGGTCAGGATGACGTACAGTTTGTCTCCGGCAGTGCCCTCGGCGAAGACCGGCGTGCCACGCGGGTAGTTTTCCTCGACGCCCAGGCTGGCGATACGCCGCAGGTAGACCGCGGGCAGATCTGCGAACAAGCTGACATTGCTCAGGCAGGCGGCGATTTGATCGGTGTTACCCGACGGCGCGGCGACCTCGATCGGGGGCGTCACCTCCACGAGGATCTCCGGCTCGTTGGTGGGCTCTGCGGGCGGGCTCTCGCTCATCTCGGGCAATTATGCTACCTGGATGGCGAGACTACCAGACCGGAAACTCGGCGGCCCTAATGCGCCATGAAGCGTTCGGCGTCGATGGCGGCCATGCATCCGGTTCCGGCAGCGGTGACAGCCTGTCGGTAGACGTGGTCGGCGACGTCGCCACAGGCGAAAACGCCCGGCACATTGGTGGCCGTCGAGCCGGGCTTGGTCTGGATGTAGCCGGCTTCATCCATGTCCAGCTTGCCTTTGAAGAGGGCGCTGCTCGGCACGTGGCCGATGGCCACGAAGACGCCCTGGCACGGCAGCTCGCGGGTGCTGCCGTTGCGCGGGTCGCGCAGGCGCACGCCGGTGACCCCCGGCTTGGGCAGGTCGCCCAGGATCTCGTCGACCACGGCGTTGGTGACGAACTGGATTCTAGGATTCCTGCGCGCGCGTTCGAGCATGGTCTGGGAGGCGCGGAAGCCGTCGCGGCGGTGCACGATGCTGACCTTGGTGGCCAGGTTGCTGAGGTAGGTCGCCTCTTCCATGGCCGTGTCGCCGCCGCCCACGACGACAAGCTCCAGACCCTTGAAGAATGCGCCATCGCAGGTCGCGCACGCGGACAGCCCGTGGTTGCGGAATTTCTCCTCGCTGGGGATGTCGAGCCACTTGGCCGACGCGCCGGTGGCCACGATGATGGTTTCGGCGACGACCTCGCCCTCGCCCGTCGAGATCTTGAACGGTCGCGCCGACAGATCGACCGCCGTCACGTCGGTGGTGACCACGCGCGCGCCGCTGCGCTCGGCCTGCGCGCGCATCAACTCCATCAGCTTCGGCCCCTGCACGCCGTGCGGAAAGCCGGGATAGTTTTCAACTTCTGTGGTGATGGTGAGCTGGCCGCCGGGCGTGGTCAGCGGCTCGACCACCAGGCCGCCACCCTCGAACATCACGGGCACCAGGTTGGCGCGCGCGGCGTAGATGGCGGCGGTGCAGCCGGCCGGGCCACCCCCGACGATGGCGACTTTTACATGTTGCGATTCGGACATTGCGTACTCCTACGGCAAACCTAGCGCATGTGCGAGGACGAACAAAGGACGGCCACGCAGGTTTGGACTGGCAACCATCGCACTCGCCCACGCGAGAAGATTCGAATTCGTCGACGGGGCTTCGCGCCACCGCGACTCGCACTTGACGTCCGCAGGCTGCTCGTATCTCCTACCGGCCGAAATCAGACTTGGCTTTGACGTGAACGCATCTCCGCAACAGCGCCTTGCGCGCGCGCTGACCGCATTGGTCGTGTTGGCCGTGGCCCTCACCTTTTTGGCTGCGCAAGTCGATTTCGTACGCCGCAACCGCATCGGCATCACCGCCGAGCGCTACTGGCGGCCGCAGCTCTTGCAGATCTGGTTGCCTGGCCTCGGGCTCGCGCTTGTGCTGTTGGTGCTCGCCTTCGTACTTCACAGGCGAGGCCGGCGCGCATAGCATGCCGAGCTTCGAACAACGATTTCCGAATGAGCACCACACCCGACGAAAGTAACTCCATCCACGAAGCGGTCACGCCCAGCGCGACCAGCCGGCCCGTCTTCGATGGTTTTTTCGACCGCTTCAGCGAGCGGCAGATGGTGATCTTCGTGCTGCTCATCGGCGCCCTGCTCTACCTGCCGTTTGCGGGTAGCTACGGTCTCTTCGACCCGTGGGAAACCCACTACGGCGAGGTCGGCCGCCAGATGGCGCGGCGGAACGACTTCATCAGCCTTTACTGGCCTGGCTCGCCGCTCGACACCGAGAACTTCTGGTCCAAGCCGGTGCTCACCTTCTGGCTCATGAGCTTGTCCATGAAGGTGTTCGGCATCGGCGGCGCCGGGTTGTCCGCGGGTGAGTTCGCGCTCTCGACGCGGCCGGAATGGGCACTGCGCTTGCCGTTCTGCCTCATGGCCCTGCTGGCACTCCTGGGCGTGTACCTACCGGTCGCCCGCTTCGTCAGCCGCCGCGCCGGCGTGCTGTCCGTGCTCGCGCTGGCCACGTTTCCGCTCTTCAGCTTGGTCGCCCGTCAGGCCATGACCGACATGGCCTTCATCGGCCCCATGACTCTCGGGCTTGGCCTGTGCGCGCTGGCCCTGTTCGACGACAAAGACGACGTGCTGCCGCGCCGAAAATGGCGAGGGCTGTCCTGGCCACACCACCCCGTCTACTACACGACGGTCGGCCTGCTGGTACTGACGGTGTTGCCTCAGCTCATCGTCAACTCGATTCAGCTGACCTGGACGGTGCCGCTCAAGAACAAAATCACGGTTCCCGGCCTGGTGGCCATGCTGCCCTACTTCGCTGGGCTCTTCGCCTTCCTGTGGTACACGGCGCGCACGCGCTACAAGGCGCCCTTCTACCTGCATATCGCCTCGATCCTGTGCGGCCTGGCCATGCTGGCCAAGGGCCTGGCCGGTCTAGGGCTGCCGGTGATCGTGTTTCTGGCCTATCTACTATTTACTTGGAACTGGCGCCGCCTGGCCCGCGCCGAGATCTTGCGTGCCCTGCCCTTCGCCATCCTTGCCTGCGCTCTCGTGGCGGTGCCCTGGCACCACGCCATGCTGGCGCGCCACGGTTTCCCGTTTTGGAACGAGCTCTACGGCGACAACCACTGGCGCCGGCTGGTGACGGGCCGGCACGGCGATCGCGGTAGCTTCGAATACTTCATCCGCGAGCTCGGCTACGCCCTGTTCCCGTGGATCGCCCTCGCGCCCTCCGCGCTGGCATGGGTGGTGATGCGCCCATTCGGCCCCTCACCCGCCTCGCTGCGCTCGGCGACCTCTCCCCGCTACGCGGGGCGAGGTGTTTCGGGTCAGGGTTCCCATGTCAACGAGGACAAACGTCGGGACATCCTATGGTTCGGCGCCATCTGGTTCGTGGCCGGCTACGCCTTGGTCTCGTTTTCCATGACCAAGTTCCACCACTACATCCTGCCCGCCTTGCCCGGGTTGGCCATGGCGGTCGGCTGTTTTCTCGACGATGTGCTGGCCGAGAAGCGCAGCAGATTGATCTTGCTGGCCGTGCTGGCGGGAACACCGCTTCTGGCCCTGGTCGCCTTCGACCTGACCTCGGCGCAGAAGAGCGCACAACATTTCATCTGGCTGTTCTCGTACGACTACATCAACACTCCGCAGGGCCGGCCCTGGCCGCCGGACATGAACTACGTCCGAACGCTGTGGGTGTTCGCCGGTCTGTTCTCGCTCGCCTCTGCGTTCGTGGCCTGGCAACGCCTGCGCACCATCGCCACGATTGCCACGATTGGCGTCGCGGTCGCATTCACCTATTTTCTGCTCGACGTTTACATTCGCGCCGCCGCCTCGCACTGGTCGCAGAAGCCGCTCATCGCCCAGTTCTACCGGGATCGCCATTCGCCGCAGGAACACCTTCTGGCCTGGCAGATGTACTGGCGCGGCGAAAACTTCTACACGCAGAACGAGATCTACGACGGCCCGGCGAACGAACGCACGGTGTTCCTCGGTGACCGCAACGCCGAGAGCCTGAAGGAATATGTCGACAAGCACAGGGGCAAGCGCATGTTCTTCATCATTGAACGCACCCGCCTCGACGGCCTGCGCGGCCTGTTGCCCGAGAGCGTCCGCCCCAGCTTGAAGATCGTCAACGACGACAACAACAAGTTCTATCTGCTGACCGCGGATCTGTGAGTCGCGTCATCCGTTGACAGGTGTGGATGCGGGTGGCAATATTCGCGCCCTCTTGACGGGATAGCGCCTCCGTCAGGCAGAAATCTCCCGTGAACAAACCATTCGCCATCTTCAGCGGCAACGCCAATCCCGAGCTCGCCCAATCCCTGTGCCAGCACCTGGGCCAGCCCCTGGGCAGCGCCAAGGTCGAGCGGTTCGCCGATGGCGAAGTCTACGTCGAGATCAACCAGAACGTGCGCGGCGTGAACTGCTTCGTCGTTCAGCCGACGTGCACGCCGGTGAACGACAACCTGATGGAGCTCTTGGTCATGACCGACGCGCTCAAGCGTTCGTCGGCCAAGCCCATCGTGGCGGTCATGCCCTACTTCGGTTACGCGCGCCAGGACCGCAAGACCAGGCCGCGCACACCGATTTCCGCCCGCCTGGCTGCAGATCTGGTGACGGCGGCGGGCGTTCATCGCGTGCTGGCCATGGACCTTCATGCTGGCCAAATTCAGGGCTTCTTCAACATCCCGGTCGACCACATCTACGCCATGCCGGTGATGATGGACTACATGCGCACCCGATTCGACAGCAACGCCGTCGTGGTATCCCCGGACGCTGGCGGCGTGGAGCGCGCGCGCGCTTTCTCCAAGCGCCTCGACGCCGGTCTGGCCATCATCGACAAGCGCCGTCCCGCCCCCAACGTGGCCGAGCTGGTCCACATCATCGGCGATGTGAAGGGCCGCGATGCCATCATCGTCGACGACATGGTCGACACGGCGGGCACCCTTTGCGCCGCAGCCAAGGGCCTTACGGAAAAGGGCGCGCGCGCGGTCTACGCCTGCATCACGCACGGGCTGCTCTCGGGCCCAGCCATCGAGCGCATACACGCCAGCACCCTCAAAGAGCTCATCATCACCGATTCCATTCCCCCCCGCCCCGATGTCAAGGCTTCCCCCAAGGTGCGCGTGCTGTCCGTGGCGCATCTGCTCGGAGAGGCCGTCAAACGCATTCACATGGGGGACTCGCTAAGTTCCCTCTTCATCTGATAAGAGATTCGCTGATTGTAGAGATCCGCACGTAGCAAAGGACGTCATCATGGACTTCGCCAAGGTTTCCGTTGAAATTCGCAATCAATCGGGCAAAGGCCCTGCCCGCCGTTCGCGCAGCAGCGGCAAGTTGCCCGCCGTGCTCTACGGGCACAAAGTCGAACCCATTTCGCTCGTGCTGGATCCCGTCGAGCTGACCCACGCGCTCGACAAAGAGCGCAAGCGCAACACCGTGTTCACGCTCGACGTGAAGAACGCCGCGAAGTCGGAGGCCGTCATGGCCATGATTCGCGAGGTGCAGATCGATCCCATGTCGCGCCGGCCCGTGCACGTGGACTTCATCCGCGTCAGCATGGACGAGGAAGTCAAAGTCAGCGTGCCCTTGGTTCTGACCGGAATCCCGGTCGGTGTCACCAACGGCGGCAACCTGCACTTGAGCCACCACAACCTGCCCATCGCGGCCAAGCCCGACGCCATCCCGACCAAGATCGAATTGGACGTGACCGCGCTGGACATCGGAGATGCCCTCCACGCCGTCGATCTGAAGCTGCCACCCGGCGTTCGCACGACCCTGGCTCCCAAGGAATCGGTCGCGTCGGTTGTTGCCCCGCACGTCGAGAAGGTGGAGGTCGAGGC